>Ga0131853_10006591_pt1 | contig 20974 bp, 17 predicted proteins | sample TergutLab28metaG_FD_92764 | JGI IMG/M metagenome (GOLD analysis project Ga0131853, IMG submission 92764) | Labiotermes labralis P1 segment gut microbial communities from Petit-Saut dam, French Guiana - Lab288 P1 (version 2) (version 2) | ecosystem: Host-associated > Arthropoda: Insects >...
AAAAAAAACTTAAAAAAAAAAAAAAAAAAAAAAAAAAACAGTCCCTGTAATGGCCTGCACAGGCTGAGGGTTCCAGAAGTTGAGGCTCCCAGATTTCAAGACAATAGGCACATGAAGGTGGTAAGGTTGTCAGCACTACGAAAGGTGAAATGTGCACAGAAGTGTTTATCTGAGTTACAGAATTTTTAAGCTTGTGTATGTGAAAATGAGTAAGATAAATATTCATACAAATGGTCTAAACCAGCATGCACCAGTGCATTACAAATATAATATAATTTTGGCTCAAAATATTATAGCACTGATAATCATTTATACTTGTTTGTTTGTTGCAAGATTATCTGTTATCACCCTTAGTGTGCTGTTCTCACTTCAATATGAATTCACAATGTGAATACAGTGTGACATTATCCTTCTGTTTGTAAATGGCCCTCCCTTTGTCACCTATGTAGCGCATGCACACATGCACACACTGTTACAGTCAAACAGCCCAATACTGCCAAAATAACACTACTCCAGACACCCCATACAACCGAGCTCCAGAGTAGAAGGATAAGGTTTCAGAATTCTTCAATGGTCAATCTCACAATTACTTATTTCCCTTCTAATAAATGAGTACCTGCATAAATTATCTTCTTCATGCAGTTAAAGTAACACAGGCCTAATTCATCACTGAGAAATAGTGTAGATTTACAAACAGTGCTACAGTTGAATTAAATTCCAATAACAAGAGAGAATATGGATGGGTAGGGGTAGGGCAACTAGGCATTAAATGTAACCACAGAAACATATCAATTTTGCCTTCATTAAACACATCTAGTAGAACAATTTTATCAGAACTTTTCGTACACTTTGGGAGAAGACAGAGCATATGTCATTCTAGCCATATTAAAGCCTGTAGTGCAGCTATACACATGAGATTCATACACACAGTGTAACAATTCTGCCAGGTTTACTCCCTGTTGGTTAATCATCTTCAAAACTGCAAGACTTCTTCAAGCCACGCAGTTTTGATAATGATGATGATGACACTTTTTTTTAAGTGTCATCATCATCATCATCATCATCATATTGTCTAGTATCAGGTATACTGCGGCATATTATGAACATTATGAACCAGAATCCTTTCACCAGTCATCAGACATCTTCACAAATATCTTTTTCCTTATGGATACTACAGGATGCAACAGAATAGACACAGTTCATTTTTTAATTATGTGCAATAAGAGTCACAAGTCATTGGCAAAGATCAGAATTATTTAGGTGGGCTGCTGGAGTTCGAATTATGATTGCTAGAGTTCCAGACATGTTCCCTGGATCCATTCTGATACACTAACTGCCCTACCTTGTTCCCAGATTTGACAGCAACAAATTTCTCCTGTGGGATGTGTCAAAGGGATACATATAGCAGACACACCCTGACCCATCCAGAATTTGAGAACAATAATTCAGAACAAGACGCAAGATACAGCGAGGAACAAAATCTAGTGTCTGGGGCTGTTTCACATACGTGACGGTGTACTATCAAATGAGGAATTCACCTTAGCACCCAATGATAAAGACTGCTTTCAACAACTGAGTGTGTTTCAGTAACAGTTGTTAACACAAGACTAACAGCTTTATCATGACTATAATTATTCCCAAAGAATATACGATTTAAATCATAAGCAACTTATTTGCTCTGCTGCCTATTATAACACGTTGTTGTTTGCTGTAACTGCTGTTAAAAACAATGTTCCTTACACCGCCAGTAATTCATCTCACATTGCACTAACAGTGTCACACTGAAGGAAGCATTTCATTCAGGATTACTGAAAAAGTACAGGGCAAAATTGGAGTTACATTATGAAGTAAGAAAAATCGAAAACAAACACATTTAAGTACAGCTAAATTCCTTTAATCTAACATCAAGTATTCAGAAATCCTGATAATCTGACATGTGAGGAGAGGAGTCGCAAGATGGAACGCTTTTGTTTTTCCCCAGAAAAAAACTGCATCAATGAAACAGACACATCTCAAGAAGGCCTCCAAGAGTGCATGTACATGAGCCACTGTGGTAATCTCCTGACTCCTTGTCTCCAACTCCATAAACTTCTGCAACTATAAAGACTTCAGAAAACACAGATGGCCCTGATGACCCTTAAGCAGCAGATCAAGGAGACATCCATATGGAACACTCCTCTGATTAGTTCTACAGACCAAGTGTAGGAGCAGTAACAAACAATTACCTGCAAGAACTTAGGTCACCATAGGTACCACTTGATAATCTGGCACATTCAGTAATTTAGCACCTGTCCAGTCCTGTATGAGTCAGATTAAGGGAATTTTGCTGTAAACGAGGCTTAATGAAACTGTACGACATCCACAAAGGAACTGATGAAGTTGAGCTATGAAGCTACTTCCTATAAACAATACCTGCAGCACAGTAATTATATAGAGTACGGCAGGAAGTGTTCTTTCATTTCAGATTGCTGTCAATTGTTATGAGTTTAAATTTTTTACTATCCGCCAGCACTCAAGGTCAAGAAAAATTGCTGGTGTGCTGTTTATAGCTGACATACTAGTCCAAGATGGAACCAAACCATGGTCAGTGCAGAATTTTATGTCCTACCAAATCATAAAATGAGTTGACATCTGCTACTGTATCCTGCATTAATACAGAACACCTATAATTGTATTACAAGATTACATCTTAGACATTACTCAGAGATCTTTTGGGTTAACTTTTATGTCACTTCAACTGCAAAGAGCAAAAATGAGTGGAAGAATATGATAACTAGCTTTATACACTCCAAAAAGAAACTAATGTTAAGGTGTGTTAAAAAAATCAAGAGTAACCAACCATCCTGATAATGTGCTGGGGTGTAGGTGAGGGGGGAGGGGGATTGGTGCAGCCACCCTTAAGTGGCAGAGTCCAAGAGGAAGCAAAATGGGCAAAAAATTAATATTTTGAATGAAAAATTTTATGGTCTGCACTCAACAAATTTTAAAGTATTGAGCCTAATCAAATGTAATTCAACAAAGGACTAATATTTTATAAGTCCATTTACACAGCCAAATGTGATTACTTGCCCCAGGTGACAAGCAACCGAGCTATGTCACTGGTCATATGATGTAATTCACTTCTGATTTAATAAAATGCACAGCACAATTAGGAAACGTGCCAGATGCACCTGCCAGAAATGACTTCCGAGCTGAACATTCCAAGTGTTCTGAAGCTGCTTTAGAGGGGGTTACAGAACCAAAACACTGTGGCATGATAAACACATGCTGAAGAAGCCACTGATAAGCCTTCAAACACTGGGCACAAAACACCGTAGAAGATGGAGTGAGTAAATAAAAAGCGAAACTAGCAATACTGTGCATATTACAAACCACATTTTTTAAACAGTTTCCTGCCTGACATACGGAAATTGACTAACAGGTGGAAAAGAGACTTCAAAAGATTAACATCCAAGTGGCAGTTGAGGAAAAACGTTAAGTGGCCACATTCAACAGCTTCTGCATCTGCATCATCTTGAGACAGACATCAAACTGCTCAAAGTTGCCTAGTTTTGGAGTATGCCATTCCTCTGTGTTTGGTAAATCACTGAAATTCTACAGAAATAATTGTATCACTGTTAACACAACATTTTTGCTGAACCTCCACAACACAGGATTAATTCTGTTGACAAAATTAACCCAACACTACACACTTCAGTAACAACCCCCCCCCCCCCCCCCCCCCCAAAAAAAGGTAACAAAAGCTAGACTTATGCATATTTGACATATATGATGTCAATTCCTTACAGGGTACACAAAACTCTAAATGTGTGTTTTTATATTAAATTCCTCTACTTCTTTCCTGTATATGAAAGACCTCAGGACAGCCTACATTAAAGCCTGAAACACTGTCATAATCTTTGTAGAATATACAGTAAAATTTGTGTTAACAGTAGTAGAATTTCCACAGAATTGCAGTCAAACCTATATGTTACAAATACTGGTAGTTTTAATGGCTCCCACCCTTCTAATAATAAGTAAACTGGAAAATACAAGCTGTATTTATATCCTCTTTTATTTCAAAATATACTAAATAACTGACAAACACAGCAATGAAAACAATACATTGTAAACTGGAGAAACAGAGTCCCTCAGTGTAATAACCATGTGCTCTTGAGGTTTCACTACTGATTCACAAGTTCAATTAATTTGTAAACTTCAAGTGCAATCAGATAAAATATAAGTACCTAATATCATTCTGACCCATTTGATAGTTTCAAAATAGTTCTGGATCAACACTAATTACTCTCCCAACAATATTCATGTGGTGACCACACAATTAACGTATAGCACATGCACCCACAGATGTTGTAACCTGTCTTTTGCCATTTCAATTTTTACACAACATGCAGCATCCGATCAGCACTTCATTCACCAACATTTTCACAAAACATAACATATTCTGATTTCTTTGGTGTAAATATACATGCAATATGGTATCATATTTCACTGGCTGATTGATGCTTGTTGCTAGTTGCTTTGGTAAGAATCCTCCCTTAAGGACACCATTTTTAAAAAAATAAGGTGACTTAGATAGGTTATACTGAATTACCCACCTTAACTAATTTCATGTCACTAAAATGAAATCTACTGTATTTGCTTTGCAAGTAAAGTCATAATAAGATAAAATGCACCTATATTTTCTGTTTTATCCCGTACTCAATATGACCCCTTTTAGAATCCTGCCAAAAGCTTATCTTGTCAATGTGTTCTTTCCATTTCCTGCTGCACTGTTGTACAAACTGTTATTTCTGGAAGTACAAAGTGTTATTTCTGGAATTGACAGCTTTCTAATAGGTCCTCAGTTTTTAAAATCTGAACTCGTGAATCCTATAGTACTCCAAATGAAAACATTGCTGCTAATTATGGGTATGTTGTGTGTTTCACTTTTCTCTGTTTATTTCTGCTTTAATATTTTTCATCCTAATAAATACATAATGAGTTGCAATAAAGATGCAAGCACAAACACATACATATCATGTACAAATCCACTACTGTAGTCTGATTTCAAAGTTAACAACAATCTTTAGACAATGTTTTTATAAACTTCCAGTATTAAAATGTATAAAAAATCTGGTAAAAATCATGGCAGCAGGAGTGAGACATAACTATTCATTATAAATCTGCTCCCCACCCCACAAGCAAACTTTGCACACCTCAAAGTGTCCCAAGAAGGAGCAAATTCATGATCTCCACTTTCAGTTCTGTGTAACCCCTTGCTCTATTTGATCAGAAGTTTTACACTAGAAATTATCAAATTACTATCACTCATACTACTTCTACAACTGCATCAGCTTCCTCAATCCACTCATAACAAGTTTTTTAAACCACCACACAAAAGTCACACTTTTTCGCTGGATTTCTCTTTATTTATACTTCTGACATGTGGTGCTCCACTGACCTCTTCACTGGCACCCACCCCCCAAAAAAACCTGAAACTGCTGATAAATAAGGTTTATTTACTATAATGATGATGATGATGACACAATGACAATGAAGGTAATGATGATGATGCACTTATCAGCAAAATTCTTTAAGAACTATGATTATTACAGAATGCAGGTTCCAGCAAGGCAACTGTCAGCAATGCACCATTTGTGGCAAAATAAAAAATGGATATCTGTCATTCCCAGATACAATAGAAGGTTAAAGAGGAATTAACCTTGATCATAACTGATAAGCATCAATGAATTCTGAAAATGTAATTCCCACATGAAGGAGAAATGTAATGACAAAGCACCATTCATTTTCTGAACTTTGTCCATCGTTCAGTATCTATAACTGTACAAACTGAACAATTCCTCAGTTTTTGCGTTTTAAACACTGTACAGTGGACAAGGTCCTGAAAAGAAATAATGCCGTGATATACGATTGTTAGAAACCTACGGAACTGAAATAATGAAAGGGAATTATTCTGATACATGTCTGTTTGTTCCACCATCATAAATACAAAAAAAACCAAATTCTTACATTCGTGCTCCTGCCACTAAGCATGAACTGCAAGCAGCATGTAATGTACCAGGTACTGCCATTTAGTTACAAATTCCACAGTGCATGAAAAACAGTCTTGCAACACTTTGCACTCTTCAAATTGAATCAACAATTTGCAGCTAATAAACAACACAGCAGCATCTTGCCCAAACTAATACATTTCTTCAGCAGGAGTAATTCCTTCCATCATCATTATGATATGCTGGTCCCAAAGAAACACATGTTGTGGCAGTAATTTGAACTGTGTGCCTACAGGATGACTTCATGATCTGTAAACATATGAAAAATGAAGTATTACCAGTTGACAAAGCATTTCAGAACAAACACTTCGGTAAACACTTGTACTGATCCATGACTTGTTACAATATCCCTGGCATAAAAAACTCATTTTGATGTTGAAACAGTGCTCATAGCTAGAATTTCATGAAAATGAAACTGATAAATAATTTATACATGTCCAATGAACAGCAGTTTTATATGAATCACAGAAAAGATGCAGCTGCAGCACATGTGGTGCCAGTTATGGTCAGCTTCTGTGATTGGTCAGTTATCTGATAAGGATTCAGGTCTTCCTTGTTGTTATGCTGAGTAGCAGGATTCTTCATTCCCAACACTCCTTCAAACTGTCAGGTATCAATAACCCTGCTACTCAGCACATCAAATTGAAAGATCAGAAACCTCAAATCTCACAAGTTACTTCCAGCAAGTATTGAGTGTTTTGTGGCAATGTGGTTGATGACTCTGGTCTTCTGAATATGACATCACATCACTAGGTAATCGGTTCCTCAAATGAACATAAAGCCTCCATCTTAAATGGTCTAGAAATCTGACAAGACTCCCCTACTGTCCCTCCCAGATGAAGACATCATGTTCTTTCAAAACATCATGAATTAATTACCCAGTGCATCATCACATACCAAAAAACTGAAGTCTCCAAATTATTTCCTGCACCTCCAACTAGTGCAAAAGTTAAGAAACATTGGAGCTATAGCTCCACTCCCTCACATGCCCCCATGGCATGCAAAAGGGTGAAGTTTCCTTTTACTTTACTAAACCAAAAAATAATTAATCTGTCAGTTGTCATATTTTTTCAACTGGAGGTCAATAATTCAGAGCTGAATGGTGTTTGGAAACAACCTACATGTAACAGTTTCCTTATACCTCAACTCATTATTGTTGGATCTATTGTTAAACTTTTTACTGAATGTAATTCTAATTAAAATGCAGCATGAGGTTATGGATGCAAGTTATAATGGCACCTGCAACTTCAGCAAAAAGGACTAAATGAATTAACTGAAAAAGCTGTTCTCATTATTGAAAAAAACTGTTTTCACATACACTTTCTTATAGAGAAATTACTTCTGTGTACACAGAACAATGTTGTTACGGTTTCGTAAATGTTTACTTCCTCTCTTGTGAAGATATTACATTATGACGCAGACATGTGCATTCAACTATCATACATCATCTTAGAAATTGTTCATGGTACACATATGCATTCTACATCTAAGATTGTGTCATAGTCTGGCACCAGTACATAAAAAAAATTACAATAAGAAAAATGCATCATGCGATATAAATCAGTGTTATACTGAGGTCAAACTGATAATTCAGTGAAGGACAAACTCAGTTTCACACAACAGAGTTCTGCCTTATACCCATTGCAGTTCATACCCAATCCTGAATGTCAACATCAGTAACAAGACTTCCCTCCCTTCTACATGTGAAAATGGCATGCATACATGATAATTATGCTCTTTGCATGTGCGTGTGCATGGGTGCACACACATATATGCTTTGGCACATCTGTGAGTGCAACTTCAATCCACACAGACATAACCTGTAATTAAAATCTTCCAAATATGCAACAATTAACAGCCAAAATGGTATAGTCCACACAGTGACAAAGCCATAGGCTACACAACTGAGGAATCATGGTTCAATTCCCAGCAAAGGATAGAGGGTTTCTTTCTTCTCCAGTGTCAAGATATGCTGTGGGATAGAGCCCAACCTTCTATTCGTGGGTAATGAGGAGTCTTTCCACCATAGTAAAGCAGCTAGCAAACAAAGCTGACAACTCACCATCCATCTAGTGTCACAGATACAAATGCATGGAGCTCCATCAAACCCTCCCCACATGCCTTTATGTTGTGTTAAGGGACTTTCACTTCATTCTTTATCATGCATATGTGCAATGCCATTTGTAGTCATTAATGCCTTTAACATCACTGTTTAATTCTATGCAAAATAACCCATATTTAACAAAAGCTCCAAATTTAGGGCTTCTTAAATTTTATTTAGGGAAGTGTTAAGTTATGTACCTTTCACAGCATCTTCTACTCATACATCTTCTTTCACCTCGTTACTATCTCAATACCAATAAATTCAAAGCAGTGTGTGGTCACTTTGCCAGAAAAATTTCATACCTATACTGTAATTATTTAAATATGAGATGATCTCATACAAAGTAACTGCATGATGAATTAACATTTAACCTCAAAATCTACAATCTACATATACTAAACATGGAAAAGAACTTGCTCTTTTTCGTACTTTCAGACAATAATGATGACAATAACAATGACAAACTAGTTAACAATCACTGAAATAAAACATTTCTATTAGCTGATTAATATGCCATTTCATCAATTACATACAGGCGATGGACAAAATAATGGCAACACTAGACAATATACGAATAAAACTGTTGTGTTGGCTGCATTGAAAGAACATTTGCGTAACTTTCAGGTGAGACATCCCCATTGTGTCGTATAGAATTATAAAATATAAGTAAAATACAGTCCAACACAACTCAATTAATGATTTTATTAAGGTGTATTCTTACATCGTTTTATCAACAACATGTTTCTGCTCTAGTCATGAGCCATCTTCAGGTTGAAGTTAGGAAAATATTTCTATTTAACTGTATTTGTAGAATCTTCATTGATGTAGTGGTAACAATAACAAAAGCGTTGCGAAGTGTACATTTTACCTTATTAGGAAAATGTAATCAACCTGAAGATGACTCATAACTACAGCTGAAACATGTCACTGAGAAAGCAATGTAAGAATACACCTTAATAAAATCATTAATGGAGTTGTATTTGACTGTATTTTACTTATACTTTATACAACATACGAGTATTTTTCATTATTCTTTTTTCTTTTTATGCTGTGTAGTGTCAGAGTCAAAGCACCACAGACTGTGTTTTGTAACAGTTCATACGAGAGTACTGCAAAATGAGAGACTTGTCAGATTTTCAAAGGGAACAGACTGTTGGTCCACATTTAGCTGAAGTATCTGTAACCAAAACAGCCACTTTATCAGGTGTGTCCAAAGCAGCAGTTTCCAAGGTTATGACAGCATATACAAATCATGGGAACACATCATCAGCTAAGAGGAATTGTGGCCGAAAACCAAAACTAAGTGAAAGGGATCGCTGTACGTTGAAAAGGAACGTGTCTAAAAATCATACCACTACTGCAGCAAAGGTGACAGAAGAACTCGATATTCATCTTGAAGATGCTGTTTGCACAAGAACAGTCTGACGAGAGCTTCACAAATCCAACATCCACACAAAGCTGCCATTACTAAACCTCTGATTACTGAAAATTATGCTAAAAGGCGAAAAGGATGGTGTGATGATCATAAAACCTGGAAATCTGATGATTTGAAATATGTAATATGGTCAGATGAGTTGTCCTTCACAATGTTCTCAATATCAGGCCAGGTTTATATTTGGGGAATGCCCAAGGAGGCCTATAATTCTGCATTCCTGGTTCCAACTCTGAAATATGGAGACAGATCTGTGACGATCTGGGGAGCAATATCTTGGTATTCTGCTGGTCCTATAATTACTCTGAATGGTCGAATTACTACCAGTGACGACATGGACATTTTAGGTAAGCCGGTGCATCCTATGGCCCAGATGTTGCTTTGCAACAATGATGCAATTTTTCAAGAAGATAATTTGCTCACACACACAGCCAGAAGTGTTCAGTCTTGGTCTGAGGAGCATAAATATGCACTTCAACAGTTTACCTGGCCAACACAATCACCAGACTTAAATATAATCAAACCACTATGGTCAGTTTTAGAGAGCTGGGTGAGAAGCTGATTCCCTCCTCTATTATATCTCAAGCAACTAGATGTTCTTCATGAAGAGTGATACAATATCCCACTATTCAGAACTTATATGAGTCTATTCCAAGAAGGATACAAACTGTATTATGGCAAATGGTGGCCCAACTCCATAATATTATAGAAATGTGTGTCTTTCAGAGCTGTTTCCATTTTTTTGTCCAAAACCTCTACATCATACAGTTTATACCCCTTTAAAACCTGGACACATATGCATATTTTCTCCAATCTACTGTTAGTATTCTAAACATCGTAGAAAGCGCCTGTCCTTCTTAACTTGATTAATTAAATACCCACTGACCCACTTACCCTCTTCAGTTAAGAGCTGCAACTAGCACCAGAGCTGGACTTCCTTTCTGAATTCCTTGAGCTCTTCTTGCTCTTCTTGTGGTGCACTTTCTTGCTGCTTCGTGCTTGAGATCTTGTACCAGATTTCTCATTGTTGTGGCGATGTGACTTGGAATGATGAGACCTAGATCTGGATCGTGACCTGGCAAGACAACAACTGTATGCTTTACCAAAGGCTATACGAGGGCAGTCCATAAAGAAGCCAAAATTTTTTAAAATTTATTGCTTTACTTACAACTTAATCAAACTTGTCACCTTCAAAGTACTCCCCTCCACTCTTGATACACCGCTCCCGTTTTTTCCATTCCTGTAACGCATCCTGAAACATGTTTTGCGGGACGGCGTGAAGGTCCCGTATTAAATTTTCTTCTGTCTCTTCTACCGTCTGAAATTGGTGAGCTTTTAGTGAGGATTTCCACTTCGGGAACAAGTCCGCAGGGGCCAAATCTGGAGAGCAGGGCGGCTGGGGGACAACAGTGATCTCATGCTTCGTCAGCAGACGCAGCAAAAATTTTGCAGCAACATGATGCATCTTCAGTTTTTCAGTCAAAATCAGGTGGCACGAACTTTTACAGATTCCTACTTCTTCAGCAACTTCACGGAGAGTTAGACGACGATTTTGATGAATCACAGCAAGCACTTTTTCAACATGATCGTCATCCATTGACATGGAAGGCCGTCCAGATTTGGGGTCATCTTCGATGGACATTCTGCCCTATGTGAAATGCTGGTACCACTTGTGACATTGCGTACAGCTCAAGCAATCCTCTACATAAGCCTGTTGTAACATCTGAAAAGTCTCCGTAAAAGTTTTTCCTATTTGAAACAGAATTTAACACAAACGCATTGCTCCTCAAGATCCTTCATTTACCAACTTGCAAAAAATTGCCGAGAGTACTAACACACACTCATTCAAGCGCACATAACTCAATGACTAAATGACATGGCATGATGCTGCTAATGCCAGAATGAAGCTTAGGTCCTCTTTACACAACAGTACCATTGCGGGCGTGCTGCGTGCACTCCTTGGCTCGCTATTTCACAAGTTCGGTTTCTTTATGGACTGCCTCTATATACATACCGCATTTTTCCTGCATGAATAGTCGACTGTCTGAAACCCTCCATTACAAACTTATAAAATTTCTGTCACAGTGAGTGCATGGAAAGTTACAGTTATGATACTATGTTACATATCAGAGTTACACATTTCCATACTTTGCATTTTCTGCAATTTTACAGACTTTTGGTGCAGTCTCAGCCAAATGCCCAAGAAAACAAAGCTTCCCTAATTTTAAAGTTTACCAGGTATTACTCCACTTTTAGGTGGTCCCCACAAAATGTAAAATTGCAGTTGTAATGTATATATTCTCTCTTTACATTCTTTGATACTTCTCCCAGAATAAGGTCATGTACAGGAACAACACATTCTATTTGTGTCCAGGTTTGGAAATATAAAGAATGAAATGGGTTACACTGATGAAACAAGGTATGACATTCGGATATTATTAGCATGAAGTTCACACTTTGGTCACCAAACTTGCCACCAAGGAAACAAAACAAAATAATAGAAACTCCTCTTTCTCTCTACACGCACGTGCGCGCGCGCACGCATGTGTGTGTGTGTGTGTGTGTATTTATTTATTAGCCCAAGCTACCTGCTACTTGCTAAGTTTATGGAGACTATTTTCAAATTTTATTAGACAAACAAAATTTATCCCCAACTTATCATCTGTATCATTACAAACCAAACCTGAAATAGGTAATCTTACAGTCCTATACAGCAATAAGAATCTCCCATTTTTGTCTTACCCATATGGTGATAAATTAACTGCAGATTGGAGAATAGCAACCTCAATACAGCCCACCTATAATTTATAAAATGCCCACATTGCAGGACTGGTATCTTGAAAGTTTCAACTGAAACTGATTCAGATCTTGTTCATGTTTATCTTGGAGAGTTTCTGGAGCAGAAACAAGATTTTGTCCCTAATGGCTAGAGGCCCAGTTTCAAACCACTTTTAGTGCATTTCTGAAACACAGTTTGACAGTAAAAGTGAATCTGCATACCACTGACAAGACAAGGAATGACATTAGTCAAAACATTTATTTCTTCCAACAAAAGTCTTGAAAAGAAACTGTTCAATAGTGTAACTCATCGTAACTGAACAACACACAATGGATGTTCAACAATTTGCAGAAAAGAAGTGTGCAGACTTTTTACCCTCTGCATTCTTCACAGTGCCCTAGCAACAGCCAATTAAGAACACATTCAGACAGAGCGCCATTAATTACTGTCTAAAATATTCTGTGTGTAGGTGTAAACCCACAACTGTACACATCTGTGTTCCTGCAGTTGTACACACTGATTGAGCGCTTAAAAAAGGGGGCAAGTCTCTATAAATTCACTAATTAACTAATCTGTGTTGTGTAATAGCCGATGGTATTTTGAGTCAGTGAAAAGTTTACATGATTCATACCTTGAACGTGCCTTTTTCTTCAACTTCCTCTGTTTCAAGTGCTCGTCATGCTTCTTGTGTCTGACAGGAGACCGAAAATGTGAATGAAAAGAGGATGATCCCCGAGATCTGGAAGACATAACAACAAAGATATAAGTAATCAATAGCAAAATAAATTCACACAAACTAACAACCTTGTTATATCATATACTGCATCTACATGTACAAAGGCTGCACCTTTTATTCTCAACATGCCATCCATAACTATGGACTAACCAATATTCAGGACAAGAGTATTCTCAATCACTAAACATCACAAATGTGATATATATAGTCCTTCAACTTCGAAGGACAGGCAATTAAACAGACACAGCACCATAGCTCTATAGCCAAACATTCTTAAACAAGAGAAAAAATGGGCGATCAGAAGCAAAACAGTCGTGATTGACCGCCCACTTATTCTTCTGTTATGCATCACACAGGATGTCCCACCCTAAGACTAAACATTGCTGTTTATTAATTGCTGTCACCTTTTGCCTGAAAAGAGAAAGGGACCATATAAATCATTTTTAAACATTTCCATGTAGAAGGAGTCCCCTTTCAGAAGCTATTACTCACCAACTCGTCAAGAAAATCCTTGCTGCTCATGGAAACTTTAGGTTCATTACCAATTTCAAAACAGTCTACCAGTGCACTGTAATCTAAGCCAAACAAATCTAGTTCTTATCTTAATATCCCGTTTCTTCACAAAACGAGATGCTCTCTTTCCTACACCTGCAAGTCCCAAGCAGTTTTCTCTCTTCAGTTTCCCTTCCAAAATTTCATACGCATTCTACATTAACAAACATGAATATATGTCATCCAGAAATCATTATGACCAGTCTAGCAGAACCATCTTCACTGGCTTAGTGAGTTAACTGGCAGGAAAATGGTTCAACCGCAAGTCAAAACAAGCAGAAAAAACAAGAAATTATATAGTCAAACCTGTACATTTTGTGTGTACGTGAAATTCTCTTCTTCTTATGTCTGTGTTTGTCAGTCATGTGACTGTGACTTCGAACATTCAAATTATTTGTGCTATGATCACTGCTAACGTCCGAGTCACTGCTTGAGCTTGAATTCCGTCGCTTCACCCCCTGCTTTGTTTCTGTAATGAAGAACACATTATACAAATAGAACAAATATAAAAACATTTCATACACTAGGTATTCACACCACACACACATTCTCACAACACTCAAACAGGCTTTTTTTTACATTTTTTACGCCGTGCATTGTGATATAATTATGCAACATAAACCAACAAAATTTACACTTTTCAAATTAATACTTTAAATAAATTTCTGACATCTTCTACATGTTTCGAACCTCATGGATTCATCCTCAGGAAGACATTTGTATGGTATGTTTATATGTATTGGTAAAAGCAGTCTAGCAGGTGGAAGAGTGTGTTTGAGGTTTGAACACACACTTCCACCTGCTACATTGCTAAACTGTAAATGATTCAAGCACTGCTCCAAGAATTACACTGCAAAACCCAAGTTCTAACACAGTGTTTTAATTTAAACTACAGAAACAAGAATTCATATTCATGTCTTCCTGTCACATTGCAGAATACATCAATACCTCACCAAACATACTTTTGTAAACCATTAACAACCCATGGTTACTCATTGACTGATTTCACAGATCCACAACATCAAAAGTAACAGGCAAAGCTGCCTCTGCCTATGCCATGCAGGCACAGGGGAAGAAGAGGTACAGCTCTGCTCTTTCTTAAGCTCACTAGTGGATGGAGGTGCGAGGTTATCTTCACACCCTGACTGCTTTACCTCCTGCAGAAACAGCATTAAGTACCCATTGAACAGGAGGCTGAGTGGGCCCTACAGCCAGTCTCCACACTTTGGAAAAAGGGAAAACTCTCTTCAGCTGGAGAGGTATTGCTACATTAAACTGCTGTGAATATATTCTGAGACATCAACATTATACAAATCATCATCATGGCTAAGGTCATCACACCTGTTTTAATTCAGTCACAGTTAAATCTGGATTAAAAATAGTTACTTCAGTGTTACACAGGATGCTTGATTTTCTTCTGCCTCTAGGTCTATAATGCTGTACTATAAGAGATATATAATGGATCCATTCTAACAACATGTTTGTACCATCTATTTCATTGTTCTCCTATTATCTTTGCAACAATCCAGTGTTTACAAATTTTCTCATTGTGCTTATGGTCTAAAAAAATAAAACTTCCAAATAGTTTTGGCAGATTCATATTAAGAGCCTCCAGTCTTATTGTTTGTCAAATTGTTAAGACCATATTTCTGACCCATAAAGTGACAATGGTATAGATATAGTTTTACAAAATTTGGGACATCTTGCAGCTGATAGCTGAAGTTGCAAATTCAACAGCTGCTTTTGTGAAACAGGCAGGTATAAACTAAGGGTTCTGTTCTCTTCCACTATGTGTGAAAATACTTTTGGGGCAATTATAATCAATTCAACATGGTCTTCTCTCTCTTTCTTTCTTTCTCTCTCTCGCTCTCTCTTACTCTCTCTCCCCCTCCCTACCTCCCTTTCTCACATGCATGCACACATATACCTGCATTCTTTCTCTCTCTTCCCCTCACTTTCCCACCTGCTAATTTAAAAGTACTTCTGCTCCTGTCATACACTTATTCTCCAAAAACGTTTCTTGTAGACATGTTTTTGAGGCAATCTGTGGCTGTTACAACCTCAAAATTTCTCCAATCTTAATGGAAAACCAACCAAAAAAATACACAACTCAGTTCTCACTCTTCACTCCCATAGTTCAGGAAAAAAGTTTCTTGTGAACATGTTTTGAAGCACGCGATGATCATTATATTAACAGAAAACACTCTTGTCACTTTAAAATATATTTGACTATTTAAGGTAACATCACATACACATATACACTTCAACAGTGAACATTTAACGCTTTCAGTTTATAAATTAAAAACCAACCTTCATTACATTATAAATTAACTTCTGGAAATGATATAGCTTCATTAAATTACTCCAAAATTATTTAACAAAAGACTGCGTAGTTGTATCCGACAGCACAACAATAACTAAAATGCAATTTCTCTGTGACTGATCTTATCAACAACTTTTTTGTGTTGTACAGGACATGAAAAGGTTCTGATCATACATGCAGATCAACTCATAACTTTGAAGGAAGTCTCACCTTGTATTCGAGGGTATGAAGAAGCTGCTTGAGGCTGGGCATCTCCATTCTGTTTGGGATTCAGACGATCTTCCAATTCTTGACTGAAACCAAAGTTTCTATAATAAATACGTGCACGTTAAATCGATATGAAAATACAGCAAAATTCCTTCAACCTGAGGCCTGATAATTTGGTAACCCTGATAATCCAGCACTTGAGAATAACAATCCCAAGACTGGAAGTTTTGCTCCTCACCAGAAAAAAGCTTCATAAATGAAACAGGCAGACCTCAAGGACACATTTAAAAAGGCCTCCGAGTGTCCACATATTCAGCATTGTAATATCTCCTGGCAACTTGTCTCCTACTCCATCAATGTCTACAGCTATAAAAACTTCAAAAAACAAAAAAAGGACCCTGATGACCCTGAACCAACACATGAAAAAGATACCCAAATGAATATTCCTCTTGCCTAGTTGCACAGCCCAAGTATAGGAGCTATTTGATAATTCAGCACAACGAAGGTCCTGTGCAAGTCAGATTAATGGAACTTTGCTGCACATACACAATTGTTACCGAATGACACTTCAGTTATTTAATATCCCTGGTAAAACTGGCAGAACATACAGGATTTGCTAGGAGATTAATCAGGGGTGGAAAAAGCAGGAAACATGAGGAGTACTGGCAGTCCATTCATAGACAAAAGCAGGCTAGGGCTCTCTGACGACCCTCTACTAAAAGAGCTGAGGAATTACTCAACTGGAGCAGAAGCCAGCTATGAAAAATAGTGGGGCTGCTAACAGGACACTGTCAATTAAAAGAACACCTAATTAAAATTGGGTTTTAAACAGTCCCTAGTGTGACAGATGCAAACGGGTAATTGAAATGGCTCAACACATTTTTTGTGAGGTGACGCTTTGGTTACAATATGATTCAGGAACCTAGGTCGACACTTTACGAAACCAGGTGACTTTGAAGACAACTCTGTCAGCAGGAAACTGCAATTTGTTCAAGGTGCAGGGTTGCTGAAAGCGTGAACATAATGGATGCACAAAAGACGTAAAAGATGAAGTGCATGGGTCACTGCAGTATCTGCTCTTGTGTGTCCATTTACTACAGTGCTGTCAATCCCAGAAATTGTGCAGCATCCAATATAACACAAGGATGATTATTTCACACTTAAAAGATTAAATATTATTACAATGATTATAGCAAGGAGAATAAGATGGACTGTGTGTTTAGAACGCAAGGATACATCAGAAATGCATACAAATATTTAATCAGAAAACCTAAAGGGAGCAAAGCACTTGGGAAACTGAAGTGTAGATGAAAAAATTATATTAAAATGGATATTACAGAAACAGCATGGGAACCGAGTGCAAATGCAATATAATAAGTACAGCCTGTAACATGTCTCCATCATTGCAAGAAAAACCACTGAAATTAATTTCTTAATTCTACATGTACAGAGAACTTCACACAAATGAGGGCTTGTTTTGATACATTCTTTATAATGAGCTTAACCATGTTTACAACATTTCCGACTGAGAATGACTTCAGAAATAAGCTTCTAAAGTTATGACATCAAATGTGTATCTCCCTGAATTATGCACTTAAAATGAAAGGGGTAAAAATATGCACAAAATTACAAAGATAGTTTAGATTAAAACATGCTGTAATGGAAATTTCCTTCAAGTAAACGTCGACAGGAACATCGGAAATAGTAAAATAACCCTTTAGGAACATGGCACTATTTGCAGAAATTCTGAAATCTTGTAGGAACATATAAATTCACTGCCACTTGCATAACAGATTTAATCCTTCAGCATAACAATCACGTACTCTAAATCTGGTAAAATGTAACTTCTAAGTTTTCAATTTCCCATAGGTAGAACTAAAAACCTTCATATCTGGCTTTCATCACAGTCCAGCAATAGCATGCAAATAAGATCATATAACACATACAAGGATTATAAACAGAAAAACCACAAGCATGAGACAATGTTCAAACTCACTCACCTCTCACTACCCATATGCTGTGGAGAAGGAACATCACTGAATGAAGTTGGAGACGGAACAGACGATACTTCTCCTTCATCCCCACTCACCCTCTGCACTGGTGCCCCATCAGGAAGCTGAGGACCTAACAAAAAGAGTTCTAAATACATATCTTGTCATATGTCTTAGCCAGAGTTTTTGGTCTGATTACTGAAAACAAATTCCATCATTGGTCTCTAAAACAACATTAAAGTATATCAGCAATATCTCTGATTAAATCAATAGTAATCTGTCATACTAAAATATTTTTTTATCAAATATAGCAGTTGTCAGGTAAATTTAATTTTGATATAGAATAGTCCCTTGACATCCATCACTGTTTTCTTTTAAATGTGATGGATAAGGAAACAACAGATACAAGCTGCAGACACAAAACTTATACTACTTCATTCAAAGGAAGTCATAAACTGGTGACTAAACTTATTTTTGAGCAAAATAAACACCAATGACAGCTAATTTAACATTTTTATTATGTACACATACAAAATAAATATCCACGCTGGACAGAGCATGTGACATGTAAGGGGAAGAAAATGGCACACAAGGTTTCTGTAAGGAACCCTGTAAGAAAGACACCAATTAGAAGGCATAAACACACATGGGAGAATAACAATAAGATGGACATTCAGAAAATATGGGATGGTGTAGACCAGATTTACCTGGCTCAGGAGAGGGATAAATGGCCATCTCTGGTGAACAAAGAAATGAACCCTTGGGTTCAACAAAGTTCAAGAAATTTCTCGACTAGCTGGCAAACTAACTGCTTTATAAGAAGGACCTTGCTCCACAGTGTGAGTAAATGAGTTTGTTGGTTACGTGCATATTAATTTATTCCTTTGAAGATGCATCGTCCTTGAGAGTGACACTATTGACCAATACGAAGTGAAAGATGTGACCTCTAAGACAGCAAACACATAAGCAAATAAGAGTCACAAACAGTGGAACACTGATATCTTGGGTCAACTACCAAGTTTTTTTCCCCTGACTATACCAAGTGCAGATAACACAGCAAGTTATACCATTATGGACACAAAGAGAAACACGAATATTCAACTTGTCAAACAAACTATGTAACACCAAGACAATGTAAGTTCACCTATAACAGGAAGATCAGTTCCCAGTGGATGATCTTTACGTATCATATTTAGAAAAGCAGCAGCTCTTCGCTTTCGTTCCAACTGTAGTTGCTTTTCACGTGCTGCAGCTGCAATTTTTTCCCTAGCTGCAGCTGCCAACTTATCCTTTAGTCGTTCCTCAGCTAAAACAAAGAAAATACTCTTTTCAAGAACACCTTTCAATGCAACTGCATCAAATCAGCAAACAACATTAAAATAAAAAGATCATACTTCTTTCCAAATTAAATTGCTAATGCTAACTAAAACAACTGTTGCCAAGCTATGGCTCAAAACAGAACTGAACTGGAGCCACCTATCACCAGATTACCACTACCAAATGACCCACATAAATAGGATGCAATTATACTTTAATTTACAATTTGGTTACTTGGTGAGGAGAATAATACTGAGGGTCAAGGAAAACAAATTAGCTCTATGCATACACACCCCACTTGGCCTTATCTGCAGTTCCTTTCTTCTCCTTGCCACTACCATTTTCATCAACTGTTGTGGTGTTTGTTACTACTGGCTGTTGTACTGGAGCAGCACTCTCTGTCAGGTCTATTATCTCAGGCTCGTTTTTCTGATCCTTCTCTTCTTTAACTACATTCTCTTCTGCTTTCTTTTCTTCAACCTTTGCTTTGTCTTTATCCTTCTCCTGACCTTCTTCCTCATCTGAACTCTCCTCCACTGGCAAAGCACTACGCTTCTCCAGCAACAAAGCTTCAGAATCTTTTGGTTTCTTTATTGAGAAGCATACAGGTGCTGTAAAATAAAGGCTTATGTCCATACATACATATATATACACACAAACACACACATAATACAGACAAATTTAGCACAGCAATAGTTAAAAATCAGGATGGTGCACAGTCTGTTGCTCTTAAACATTTTGAGAATATTAAAAAAAAAAAAAAAAAAGAAAAAAAAAAAATAAAAAAAAAAAAAAAAAAAAAAAAAAAAAAAAAAAAAAAAAAAAAAAAGGAACAGAAAACAAAAGAAAAAAGAAAAGGAAAGAGAAGAAAAGGAAAGAAAAAACCACTACTGGACCTGTAATGTATACGAACCGCACAATACATAATTTTCGTTCAGCAGCAAAGTTATTTATTGGTCAAGAATTCCCTCCTTGTGCAACCCAATGATACATAACCTTATACACCACAGGCATCACTGGAATTTATACCAAACAAGAGAGCTTCAGAGTACCCACACATACCTTCATCTGTTAATATCCATTTCAATATCACCCTCCAAACTATGACCTAGCCTCCAATGATAACATCTTCCGAGTTTTCCCAACCAGAAATTATATTCATTTGTTACTTCATGCACATGTCCTATGGATCCTGTTCCATAATGCAACTTCCTTACGAATAAATGAACAACAAATGAATAAAATTAAACAATGAAACAAATGAAAATAACAAAAGTTACACAAGAAAATCTGGTGGTGGTGTAAGCAGGCCTAGAGTAGAAAATTCCTGTCTTCTTTTTAAACTAGTCAAAAAATTTTGCATTCATTGTTCCGTGCATCATTATAATTGTTTCAAAATAATTACCAACACGATGACACTTATGGACTATCCTTTATTTCAGGGGTAGTCGTCATTCACTCTACATGTTTCGAGCTTTCGGGA
>Ga0131853_10006592_pt1 | contig 20966 bp, 9 predicted proteins | sample TergutLab28metaG_FD_92764 | JGI IMG/M metagenome (GOLD analysis project Ga0131853, IMG submission 92764) | Labiotermes labralis P1 segment gut microbial communities from Petit-Saut dam, French Guiana - Lab288 P1 (version 2) (version 2) | ecosystem: Host-associated > Arthropoda: Insects >...
GTTTGTTCCGGTGTCAAATGTGACCATGATGAATGTATGTATGAATTATGTGTGTTTGTATGTACATACGATCGTTTGTATTTATGTATGTATGTATCGTACGTATTGTATGCATATACGTATATACTCATAAATTGTATGTATTTTACGTATGTATTTATGATTGTATATATACATTCCAAATATATATAAAAAATTATGTATAATTGTATATTTAGTTTGGTTGGAAACTACGTGTAAAAATATATATACATATATGTATGTGTAAACATATATATATATATATATATATATATATATATATATACATATACATATATGTCACATCCAGCACCATAAAAGCGAATTGAAATAATTTATTTATGAAAGAACTAAAACAAGCCTGTGCGTTTGATCCGAACCTGATATTTCATCTGTGAAAACTCTCTGTTATATGCTAATAATTAGACTTATCATAAAATAATTTTGAAATTTTTTGAAAAACTTAAAATTGCTTTAGAACGAATTTCACCTCAATTTACTCACGCACCTTCACAATCACGTCTGCTTACAATTTTATTTTGCACGTTCTCCAATGCCAAATTTCTCAAATGTTCCAATTGTAACTCCTTTGTTACTCGCCTATTGCCAGACACTAGTCTGTGTATCCGTCTAAGGTTTAAAAGTAACCCATCATTTCTCATACATTGATATTGTAGTCTCACACAGATCTGCAAGCCATCGATACTTTATTAGATATTCTCTGCTTTCTTGAGCAGACCTGCTTGTTTGAAAATGCAGTGCAGTGAATGAATTCTAAGCACAAGGAACAATAAAACGAGAATTCCCACTCGGATATAGATGCACAACAAAAGTTTTGGGCGACGTGCCCTCCTTGTGAAGAGCAGGTTCTGCATAAATTGTATAAATCTTTAAGTTTTCAAGAGAAATAATAGCTTACTTTGAAATTTCAAAATATTTTAATTTCACATTTCAGTCAAAAATGCAGCGCATGCACAATAGTTACAGCTGTCTATTCCGATTATTTTCAGTGATTTCTGTACCAAGATTTGGAACGAAATTGTAATAACTTTTACAAATCATGGTCGATGCAACCCACATATGAAAGATTGGATTTCACGTCTTCAGAAAAGCATCAATTTTGAATGGTCACAAAGTTTGATCAATGAATTTCGAAAACATATTTCTCTCACGTTAAGCCACACCAGTTCAATACAACTGTTCAAATCAAAAAGTGATGTTTTAAACATGTTAATTTTCTCTCAGGCCACTCAAGTGTTACTGCAATTTCTGTCCAACTTTGCTCGTGAAAATTAAGTCTATATACGCCGGGAGCATGAAAGGTTTTGAATTGTTAACCACCTGGATATGTAGGAAGAGAGAAAATTAATTATCAATAAATACGGTTATACATAGCCTGATACAAAAAAATATATGGATATGTTGACAGTAATAAATAATACGTATCCAGTTGTTAGGAACGTAATGAAATTCCTTTTGTAGCTTGGAATTTGAATACGTAAAATACAAAAAATTGCTGAAAATTACATTAGTGTCATAAACGAGGGTCTAGGAAACACGAAAACGGGTACCTGATAATAGCGATTCCTTTTCTGGTGAACATTTCTTTTAAAACGAGCCGTTGTTTTTAAACGTTGTGATTAAAAGTTGTGCAGGTAACAAATTTCAATAAATCTCACCACTTAACATTAAGAGGAATCATACTGAAAAAAAAGATAAAATGAGAGATCACGAAACACCTCGTTCTGTGAAATAAATTTATTTTTTACATTGTCAAAAGATTTAATTTTTCTTAGAACATTTGCAGATATTTTCCAATAAGAACGGAACTGAGAATTCAAGCAAGGTAGGTCGGTTAACAAATTTTTAACCCTTGTCACTTGATGCAACAAGAAAATGTATTTCAAATGTAACACTAACAATACAAACATGACTAAAAATATCATAATTACAAACAATCCTCAAAAGTATCAAAATATTACTGATCATAATGTTTAAGACAAGGTAATAGATACTTCATTATTCTATTCTAAAATTTCGGGATTGCAGAGTCCACGTTGAATTTTCATTTATGTATTCATTTCTTATACATAAGCACGTGCCCCTTAACTAACAAGGTGTTTGTCTTTCGTAGATAATGCAAGAGACGCTGTCCTTCTTCATGTTCCTGCTTCAAGTGAAAGTCAAGAATGAGGAAACAACATAGGACTAACGAAGAAGTAAATAAAACAGACAATCTTAAAACATAGTCACATCTAGAGGAATCTGTGTTCTTTGTAAACTTGAAATCCTGGTATTTCAAACAGACTAATTTACTTATTAACCATACAAAAATTGAGAGTTTAATATTTCATCGCAGTTTACTTCGTGTCTGTATTCTTATCGCAAGTCATTTTGTAAATATTCGTGAAGAAAAACTCTCGATCAGTTTCCTATAAATTCGGAACGTGTGAAAATACTCAGAATATATATATATATATATATATCAGCTTTTCATCAAAATTCCACTTCAAATAATATATTATGAGAGCAGAGCAGGTCTACAATTCATACTAAATTATTTTTTCCTGTTTCAATTAAAAAATATATCCTTATATACTGCAGTGACTACAATTCATGGTTGTGCCCTACAAGACGATAAGTTTAATTGTCTTAGCGTAATACATTTGATGAATTATATTATAAAAAAACAGTAATATATTAACGTAAACGTAATTTCTGATGCAGTGCTTTTATACAATTCAAAAAACTTAATATTTCCATCCAGTTTCACGCATAATAGGAAACCGTCTAGAAATCGTCGTAAGATTCAGACAGAGACGTGGGTAGTGAAATTTTAATTCGAGTTAAAAACATTAAAACAAAAAGTAAAAACCATATTTTTTAAACGACTGAAAATGGTCTTGTTTCCACACTTTCATAAAATCAGCTTTAATGTGGGGTACGTTGAAATAAAATTCTTTTCTTGATCAACAAAGTTCAATAAATTCACATTACAGAAGCTGGTACACACTGATGTAACTGACAAAGTTTATCACATACTTTGTGTTACTTGAACCACGACTCTCAATAACTTACCCTTAACAGAAAACAAAATACACATCTAGTGTAGTGCACAGAGTCCATATTCGCCCCACCCCCCTTGCCCCAACCCACAAAAAAGGAACCTAAATTACGGCGACGAACATAATTTCACCAAGCGTAGTAACAAACCAAAATAAAATATAAATTTCATCAGAAGAACTGTGTGCATTTACTGTATCATCAAATGTGACAAACCCGCTACAAACGACCTTTTTACAACAAATGATTAAAGAAGTAGCAAACGTTCAAGTACTACATTTGTGAAAGTAGAGTAACTCGTTTTACAGTGCGTTACGCATATGATTTTATATCTTAATCCGGAAAATCGTAACTTACTGAAGCATGCAGAAATCACGATGTTTCCGCTATACCGATTCCTAAAATCGCAGCTGCCACATAATGTCCGGCAGCTGCAAGATTTCCTTGCGGTATGGCCGCAGTTTTCGGTAAGACATACATATTCAATTAACTCTGCAAACTGGTGTTTCCTGAAAGAGATTTATGGATTTGAAATTGTGTTGCAACAACACACCGCAGATTACAGTATATTTTCTGAACACTGGCTTAAGAGAAACTTTTCTGTAAAGGGGATGTAATATTAATGGACAAAAGCACATAAATATATTTCGGTACAGTGCGTGTGGCCCTCTAACGACATTCTGGTGGATAAAATACCGTATGATTTGGGTGATAATTAGAAAAAAACGAAAAGCAAATTCTATCCTTACATTCGATGCATTATGAAGCCTAATATTGATGTTCCAAACAATACGTAAAATCGCACTTTCATTCGGTGTATTATATTACACAACGTCACTTCATATAACGAAAGAGGCTTAACATTAGCATTACTTTTAAACGTTTCGTTCTGAAATATACATTTTAAAATATTCAGATTTTTTTATATTCGAGGAATATCCAGAACAATACATTTTGCTACGACACACACAGGCAGCAACAGACCAACGATCAAATTTGCGTAAAGGTAAATAGAAAATGAAATGTCTGTCTTTCGACAGGATTTCTACCCACAATAAACTGTACCTAAATATTAAAATGTCAAATTTGGAATTGCAGTCATGAAAATATACTGTTATCGACGGAAAATTAATACTGCCACTTCAAGAATTGTGAAGAGAGAGATATGTTCTGTTAGATAAAAACGTGGCCCTGCATGTTGAATTCCATATGCATTAAGGGGACTCGAACTTAAGGAAAGATCTATGGACAAAAAGAATGCGCGTCGCAAACAAAAAACAGGGCATATCTAAAAGTTGTATCCCTCCAATAAAATATGTTTCTAGAGACACAAAACTATATGAACGAACCTATTTATGGGTGAACTTTTACATATACACACACACACACACACACATACACATAAACACGTACATATATATTCACACAGGACACCAAGTATAAGGTTGGTTCATTCTTATATAATTTTCATATTTTAAGAAGAGAAGGGAATACGGAACGTTTGAAGTAAGCAATGCAAAACATCACTAAATTTACATAATGATTACGACAGTCAGAATGGAAAGTGTCTTCAGGCACGTTAAATGGTAGATGGGTAAGTGCATAACGTGACGTAACGATCCATCGAAATGTCACCATCAAAAAAACACATTTGTCTAACATCAGTAAACATGATGTTCTCCGTCCACCGTCACGAAAAGAGGACGCACCGTCTTTATGCGAACTCTTTATAGTCCAGTCACGCATGGCTTTATCATGCAGCTATCCTACAGGCAATATCACGAAACACAAACCTTCCACATCCTGTTAGAGACGATACACCTGAATATTATTAACGTGTCTGAACGGTGTGGCACATATATAAAAAAATTTGCCTTAATTTCATCTTGTGTAGTAAGGTCTGGGGGCCATATTATACCGGAAAGTGGATGGAAAAGAAAAGAGATTATCAGAAAATTTGTTAATTTATGTGTTTTTGTGTTGTGTGAGACACAATAAATAATTTTATGAAAACTGAAGACAAGCGATTGGTTTGGGGCAGAGAATAAGTTAGACGTGCACACTGCTAACACAGCATTTTCTGGCGACCGTAACATGACGTGAACAGGCAACTAAAACAACGAGCAGGAATCGACTCACTGAAACAAAAAACCGATCGGATTTATTTTCTAAAAAATGTTTAATTCAATAGAGGCAGAATTCAAGAAAGAAAGTCCGCAAGAAAAGACAGCATCAGAGAAATTTAGACAATTCGGGAGGTTAGGAAGGGAGTTGGCGGAGGTTGACAGCAAGATATTGGAAATTCTAGTAGGTGAAGTTGTAGAAGAAGTGTACAACACAGAATAATTTGTAGTAGAAGAAAACAGAAGGAAATTAGATGTCACTGGTAGAAAGACTGGAAGATTGATGACGCCTGCAACTGGAACTGAGGGACGGAATTACATAGCAGACAGCCACGTAAATTAAAAAAAAGACTCATATTGCCGAAATTCGAAATCCGAAAATTTGTGGGGAAAAGAAAGTGCGTTTGGCGTTCTGGGGTCTATTGACACGCAAAGGTAATGGATGGAATTTGGAAAACGGTGAATTTAAATTTCTTATCCAAGCCACGACCAAAGGGAGCAGGGCTCTTGATATGGTCTGCAGCTATTAACGTATACGCTGCAATTGATCTCAAGGTAACATTTCAAGTATGGACTAGAGTTTCAATAGATTCAGGATTTAGAAATGTAAGTAACGGTACTTTTGATTCTTTAATGACAAGTAAAGGAGAATGAGATAAACAGCCTCTCTATTTCAGAATAATTTCTCTCCAAAAATGAAAGTGTCTTAAAATTTGCAAAATTTCTTCTCAACTTAAAAAATATAATCTTCTGAACAAATGTTTCACACTGTATTGTTGGTACAAAATTATGTTTTACATTTAGTTTTAATGACATTAATTACGAGGAAAATATTTATGTTAACTTCTTAACTTAATTTCATCAAAATTCTAACATATATTAAACTTAATTGCCTGCACTAGACCCACTGCAATACGTGTAGAGACGTCAGCATTATATTGACAGGAATTCTTAATAGAAGTCGAAAAATTTGTAAATTATTAAAACATTCGATAGTATTTTCTTGACGTTTATACCCTGTGTTTTGAGCTGTATGAACCCCATATGAGGTTGCTACCGGTCTTTCTTAATGTGGAAGCCGGACTAACATCCATCTTCCCCCCCCCTCCCCCTTCGATTTAGGAAGTCCACAAAAGTCAAATTTCCACTAGTCCAGGTGCATGAATTCCTTTAGTTTAGAAACTGAAAAACTGCAACATCTACCAGGTCTTTCTTTCTATCCGCTACGAGCCCAGTATAACAACTACACACATAGTCTGACCCCTAATTATCCCTACTTCCTTTGTTTACTTTGCTCCAACACTGGCCAGATCTCCTAATTATATGCCATTCGCATACTTGCCTAATGGGTAAGCCTCTCCCATCACATGTAACGAATGAAGTAAATTTTGGTTCAATATACTCACTTTCCGTACAACAGTTATAAATATGTACATGGTCATGTCTCGAGATCAGAACGTAGAACAAAGTCAGGATGTAATGATTTATTATAGTGCCTTTGGAAGTTTGGAAGAGTTCAAATATTTGGAAATAAACTTAAAAGATCAAAATATAATTTAGAAGAAATTAAGAGCAGTTTGAAGGCAGGAAATATTTGCTATCGTTCGGTGCAGAATATTTTATCTCACATTTTGCTATTCAAAATTTCTAAATATTAAGAAAAAGGGAATTATAATTTTTCTTGTTGTTTTGTATGGGTCAGAAACTTGGTCGTTCACATTGAGGGAGGAAAGTAGCCTGAGGGTATCTGAGAATAGGGTAGTGAGGAGAATATTTGGGCCTAAGTGGGACGATGTAACAGGTGAGTGGACAAAACTACATAATGAGGACCATAATGATCTATAATCCTCACCCAATATTGTTCGCGTGATCAAATCAAAAAGAATGAGATGACTGGGTATGTAGCAAATTTGGAGTGTTTTGGTGAGGAAACATGTGGGAAAGTGACCACGTGGAAGACCCAGGTGAAGATGGGAGGATCATATTAGAATGGATGATCAGGAAGTGGTATGTGGGGATATGGACTGGATCGAGGTGGCTCAGGGTAGTGACAGTTGACGGGCAAATGTGAAGGCGTTAATGTATCTTCGGGTTCCATAAAATGCAGGGAATTTCTTGACAAGATAAGAATCGTTTAGCTTCTCAAAAAAACTTCTCCCAAACACTAATTAAGTCAGCAAGTAGGAGTTCAACAGAAATCCCTCAAGGCCACATAACAACTACGTTTTATAGGCCACGTTACCTCTAACTTATATTGGTAAAGTGTTCAATGAAAATTTAAAGATTATACGAACTGCATTCTCTTTACTGGAGACTAGGGCCACAGAGTGCTACAGAAATACATCAGAGAGGGAAATACACAGTATACCAAATAGTAAAATCGGCCCAAATTTGAATGTAGATAATTATCATACATGCCTAGAACTTGGAGATCAAATGTTAGAGTTCGAGAACACTGAAAGAATAACTGTTCCGGTAAAACTACGGACAAGTTTAAAAATTCCGAAAATCTTCTTCTGCACTTCGGAGTGAAAGAGTTCCTCTGTTGTTTTCAAAATCTATTTAAATAAAGTTTTATTCCACACAATTTCACAGCAAGTTACTAAAGTTTCGTCCTTGTCTGAGGTTACGTTTGCACATTCACCACTCAAATTTATATGTTGGATCGGTTCCGTTGTCTCAGATTGCGACAACCAAATATTGAAAGAGCAAAGGATCTAACAGACAAACAAATATTCTTCTACATTAGCATCCATAAATTACTTGATACTTACATTTACTACTGCATTAAAGCGAACTTTAAGTTAGAGGATATTGAAAATAAAGTTGTTTTTATTCCCAGCAATGGTCACAGATCCCCTGAAAGGTTGCGCTAGAACCTTAGGAAGTCCGTGGATCTCACGTTAAGAACGGCTGATCTAGAGGGATTATCTTATACAGCGTAAGTAAGATGTGTGAGGAAGAAAGTCAAAATGTGTCTGTACTGTAGTGTAGATCTTCCAATAAAGGAAAACTTTGTATAGAAATGAGGTAAAACCGTTTCGATCGGTGGGTGGAGTTAGCGATGGTAGGAGGTGGCTACACAGGTCGTTATGAGGGATAAGGGACAGCACGATGGCGAACAGGGGAAGGGAACCCTTCTCACATTTCAGAAAATCATGGAGAAGGGTAGTTACAGTGTACAACAACAAATGCTCAAAAACATTTGGAATTAAAATAATGCTTTACTCCATCAACTCTTACATGTTTCGATTCTCATTAGTTCATTATCAGGAAGCGCACAGTTGCACAAGGAAATAGTTGAAACCTTTCATCATCTCCAGCATGTATAAGAATTGTCGACGATTTGAAGTTAGTTCTACTACATACCGGAAATGGTGAAAATTTAAAAGATTGTTTTATGTAACTACGTACTCCCTAAGGAAGGGCCAATGAGGACCGAAAATGGTAGAATTTGAAGTTTTACAACATTTTTGCAATTGTATTTAATTGTGTGCATTTGTTAATTTACATTGATACAATTGAATCATTATGCAACATTGTAAAATAAAAGAACACTCTTTAGAATTGGACTTGGCGTGAACAGATAATAACTTCAAAAAATGTACTCTGCTTTATAGAATATAAAGTGTGCATTTTGGATGGAAGCTCTGAATTGAAAATTTGCACTTTTGCACTTTGAACAAGAGCACAGACAAACACATATAGCTAGCTTAAACCTTAACCGACGCCCCTCTCTGTTGTTTGGTTCCGTTTGGTAGGGAAACACGTTTTTTAACAGCCGACATCCTCCCCATTGTCATTATCGATTGCCTGGTTCACCTAATGGATGGCAGGTTGGTCGACACAGGTATTCCTGAAGTCGGTCAATGGCTGTCGTCTGATTCGTCAAGGCACACTGGATTAACTGAGGTCCACAATGTTACAGGCACATTCAAAATGTTTTCCATTCTACAGATATTTACAAAGTACAAGTATTTTCATAGTTCAATACAATACTTCTGTGTTATCGTGCCTCACAATTGCTGCTGCCCCTGGAAGTCCAGGGAAAAGTCAGAGTTTCTACGCTAACAAGCCGTTTTGCCAAATAGGACGATAATGAAGACGGTATTTACACGTTCCATGAAACTGGAACTGAAGTTACCTGCAAGAGGCTTCTGAACTTGAGAAGGGTTTAGTAAAATCAGACTTCACACATCAGTACATTTTCTCAACACGGACATATGTTCAAATTTTCCCACCACTGCAGTTTAGTCCTACCACTTGAGAAAATTTTTAATTTAAATGTAGGCTGCATTCAAAGTTGATGACGGGGGGGGGATTAATTTTGGGGTGGAGTACTTTCATTACTACGTCGCGAGGTGTGGAGAAGAGTAAGCAGAATCCTTCCCTGGGCCTGCACAAAATTTTAACTCTTCCAATTACTTTTCCAGTCAGACGCATTCTACAACTGCTACAGATGTTATCGAAGAATACTCTATTTATAAAAATACCCAAAGGAAAATGACGAATGCCAACTATAGTAAAAACATGGCCGAAACACTAGTCCGTTACAGTCAGTTATGGCTGATTGAAATGGAATTAAGTGGGCGAGGCGATGTGCGGGCCATAATCCCACAACGCCTCTCAATACTGGGCCCGCAGTCTAGGCATACAGTGTGGTGGAGCAAAACTAGGGCTTGCCGAGTTTTCCACAGTGGGGATTAAAGGACAAATATAATTATACATAAATCAGGGCAGTATGTGTGGCGCTGTGATGGCGTGTTGGGTGGGAACAGTACAGTAGGATAAGGGCGACAGTACATAACAGGAATGTAGGAAGACGTTTCGTTCTTGTATTCCCTGTTTTGTGAACCCTCATATTGCTTTATTGAACAAGAAATATAAACACATTCTCACAAAATCTGCTCCTCTACCGTACTGTACACAAATACTTTTCTTCGCTCAAAGCGCTTAAATTTAAAGTTACGTTGACAGGCTTGTGCGTCAAAATATATAATATTGTCAAAAACTAATTTTGTTACTGATTCTATGAATGAAGAGGAAGAGTACTGTTTGTTACGATTTGGATTCAATGCAGTAAGACAAAAATGAGAGCAAGAGACCAGTTACGAAATTTTCAGTATTATGAAAATTAGCTGACATTTCTTATTTTCTACACAATTTATTCCCACACAAATCTGTACTGAAGCAAAGAAAGGCGGTACTTATAAAGATAAGCAATCGTGACATTACATCATACCTTGAAGGATACTTAGTTACTGACATTTCAAAATGTTGAAGAGACAGACATGTGCTTTGCTGCTGACTGTATTGGCGCTATGTGTTGAACGCTACAGGTCTGTGAAAGAAACAAACTACGAAATGTAGATGTTTCGTCAGCTAATCACGTTATGCATACAATAAGCAGAGCGAGACAGAGACGTGTATTTACGGATCTTATTATACAAACACACACACACACACACGCACATTTATATACATATATAAGATACCTATAGATACAGACTTACAGGAAATCAGGAATGCTGTCGGTATTTAAACTTCACATTTTAAGAAAAGTGTAGGAATGCGAAGTATTTGAAGTGTGTGTTGCAAAACATCGCTAAATTAACATAATGATTACAATAGAATGAAGTTGAATTGTCTAAAAGATAATTTAAGTGGACAGGAAGTTAAGTGCATAATGTTACGTAACGATCCATCGAAATGTCACAAGCATAACAAACATTTGTCTAACACAATAAAACACGATGTTCTCCTTCCACCGTCCTAACAATAAGCTATACCATCTTAATGCAGTCTCTTTACTGTTCAGTTACGCACAACTTTATCATGCAATTGTCACACAGGCTCTGTCACCTAACACTAATACTCTACACCCTGTTAGTGACGATACACCTGAATATTATTAGACACGGAGAGACAACAGGAACATATTAGCAAGCTGCCATAAACCGGACTGTCTGAATGGTCTAGTACACAGTTACCGTTACACACAAACAACCATTGACTGATAGCTGTACAGCGAGGAATGCTAAACTAAATGATACAGAGAGCGGTTCCTGTTCAAACAGAGCTGTCGGGCACCAAACAACAAGTTACCAGGCACTGGTAGAAACTACCGAAATACGACTGATAATGAAGTCATGGCTGTCCGTCTGTCAGCGTCTAATTCGAAATGTTGTGGCAGTGAAAACGAACATGGTACTGTACATTGCTAGAGAAATATGTCAGACGATCTGTACTTTCAACCACACTACGTTTAGACTTCGTTTACACAGTCGAAACAGAATCGTCATTTCTTATATAAATAAAATTAATCTAATTTTTTTGAGACGCTCTTTGGGAATACCTCGCATGTGGCTGGTCAAAATTTTTATCTCGGCTGTACTCTGCTACATAAACCTTCCAACGCTTTCGTTAAAGTTTACTTATTATTGCTAAAACTCAAACTTATGTACCAGTATTATAGCTAAATATAAGCTTCACTCCATTTCCATAACACTTTATTCCTACCAAATGCTGTTTTGAACAGAATGCAAGTGATCTTTCAGAAGGGCAATAAACTGCGGAGAAGGGACTTGGGGCTGTTCAATACTACAAACGGTTCATCTTATCATTACGACGCTTGTAGCATTTTGGTGACCTTTCAAGTTTTGAGCACATGTAATACATTACGGTGAATTAATCGTTCTGTCAGAAACACAATATAGGACACGAAGTTCTGATATGGAACGGGTGTTATAATTGCTCTTCATATAGTCTAACTCATTCACATGCCGTTTGTCCCACAGATGAATGTCCTATAGTACAAACTGTAGTTGTTCTGCTAGCTCCGATACTAAAATCGACCTACCTCTTGATATGTTGTTTTCTTCTCCTTCTCTTGTAGTACGGCGGTTGTGTCCCGCACACCTACATAATTTGTGTAATTGATATGATAATGGGGAAGATAAAGTTATTGAGACAGATTAATAGATATTGTTGGTAGAGTCGTGAGTTCCATTCAAGGGAAATTACGGGGATGTGTCCATTGGCGTTTGTACCCAGTCACTGGTTTCAATTGAACAGCCGGAAGAATCGGGTTTACAGTTATTTACTTGAATAACAATTTTAGTTGCTACGCAAAGTTGTGAATTACATTTATTTCATGATATTTTTGTCTCGTTGCACTCAAACACGCTTAATAAAAAAACCGACGTTTCCGTGTATAAATAAGTCCAACTGAAATATAATTTTTCCTTTTGGCTTGGTTCTAAATTTCGCTGATAAATTAATACATAAAGTACAAGCCCGTTTTCATACACTCCACTTCTCTTTCCTGCTGTCATGTTTAAAAACTCTAAAGGAACAATTAAGCGTTCTTCGATTGTTGGTACAGAATTTAAAACCAAATACACGTAAAATACATTCGCTTCTTTCACGTTTCTGTTAAGGAAGGCAACATTCTTCTCACCCTGATACAGGCGTGTGGCCTGAGTTATTATTAATCTCGATGTCATATGGAGACATTAGAAATGACCTAATTTTTTCTGATGCACATGTTAACTGAAGAATCACGTCACCTGATCCGAACAGTAATTTAGCTTCTCACACATCTGGCACTGTTTAATTGATAGATGAGGCCTCTGGAGGAGGCTCTACAACACATACATGAAGGTCAACTGCTGAGATAAAACCATGTCTATTTTATCCATGTCTAAAACTCAAAATAAAACTAATCTCCAGATAATTTTTTGAAATATTAGAGAGCTTAGAAGCAGACAAACGGAACTCTTGATAATGAGATTATAATTAAAGTTTCCTCAAAGCCACAATAAAATTAATTCCTCAAGTAAAGCACACATGGTTAGATATTACTGATCTCTGGTCTGAAATTACAAGAGTTTATACATTTCATTGATTTTCCTAAATTTCTTAATTTCTACCGCATATACATTTAAGGTTGTGAATGAAGAATTTTTCTGTTGCAGTTAATACAGGAGACGCTGTCTTTCTTCATATTTCTGCTACAAGTGAAAGAAAAGGAAGTGGAAAAAAACCGGAATAAAGAAACAGGGAACCAAACGCCAAGATGCAAAACTCATCATTAACTATGGATCCGTCTTCCTTTATTTTTATTGAAAATATTAACAAAGTGGTGTAAATTTTTTAATTAATTATGCGCTGACACATCCCAATTTCCTTAATAAATACAAAAAAATAAGTCTGTCAGTACACACTCTAACGTTTAACCTTTTTGGCCGGATTTTTTTTTTTAATTTTAGCACACTCTGTATATAAAATGTGAATAATACAGGGACCAAATATGTTAGAATTATGAAACAAACTGCATTTTGAAGAGAAAAAGAGGAGAGTATATACCATGTTTAAAATATTCAGTGCCTATATTTGTTGAATAAATATATGAAATGCAACTTTAGAGGTTAGATTTGCGGTACGACCACTATAGTTGATATTAGGCGTCAAAGGGTTAAACAAATAATGCTACATATACCGGTTACAATAAATATTCATCACTAGGCCATAACTACAAGGAGAGAAAAAAGGATAATTCTGCAACTTCATTTGAATGCTAGATCCCAGCTTTTAAATTTGAAATTATATACATAATGAAATATATACAAAATGTGTGGAAAACATGAAAAGGTTAATTTAAAATTTCAAAATGTTAAAATTATGAAACAGAATAATTTGAATTAGGCAATTAGATATAAAAGTTTTAAAGCGACTTGTAAGCGTTACAGTTGGTTTATCGACGTAGAGGAAGGTGTGTATAAAATATGATTAAAATTAGTAATGATATTATCTTCTACTTTTTTTCGGTTACACTTTTATTTTGTTGTGAGTTTATTTAAAGTTTTTAATAATATTTACATTTTTGTATAAGGCAATACTTCTCTCTGCAGTTCCGAATACTCCTCTTACTTGCTTCGTGTTTTTATAACACCATCAAAGTTATAAAAGGAATTAACAGAAAAAGTACCTGGAAGGAAATGAAGAATGAAGCTGATCACACATACACCACTCTTTTCACAACTTCTTTGAAGCGACTGAATTATTTACACGTCACATACAACACTTTTATTCTAACTCCCTACAACATGTTAGATTTAATAATCTTAATATCTATTAACAACAATTTGTACATTTTATATGCCATACAATGTCTATCTTTTCCATTACAGAATATAAACTTTTGTAAAGGTTTATATATATAAACCTAAAATACAACTGTAAAATCCCCTTCTCTATAACGTATTTGGGTGTATAATGATGGAAAATAACTTTTAGACGAAACATGTACCCATTTTGTTTCTCAAATTTTTTTATTTTAACTGGTCGAAATATTTACTCAGAAAATTTATTTACATTACACAAATTAGTAGTCCAACATCATATTCACAGTATATTTGTTTGCTGAATATTGTACCAACATTTCACAACACCACGTTTGGAATTAATTCTCCCCTCTCGAACCAAAATATGCATATGTTTCAGCATATCCTATACATATACAACCTATGACTATCATTAATCTTGTTTCTACTTTAAACGAATTGTATTGTGTCAGGAACGAAAGTTTTAATCAGATTCTTGAAACGGATGAGCAAGTGCGCCTCTAATTGCTACACCCTACAAACCTGTGATAAGTTGTATAATTTCATATCCTAATAAGAAGCATAAAAGGTTATGGAAATGTACAAAATTAAATTAAATGAGTTACATCACACAACAATAACTGTTTCAACCATAGTTAAAGTGAAAATCAAGAGTCAACATTCCAGTGAGGACATAGAATATTCCATTAATTTATTAAAAAAACTATCCATAGTAAATAAGGAAAGCAGAAACATCCCAACACCAACCGTAATACGACAACGGCATCCCACAGTTAAATATCCGGTGAACATCAGTCCACTAAAATGGAAGGGATTTTATGCTATAGTGGTTTCATGCTTAAACACAGCCTGCAAAGAACACACCCTGTAGTGGTAACTTTTCTAGAAAGCTTTAGCTAATAATTAATCCACATGTAAACACTACGGGATCCCAAGTAGAAAAAGCATCTGGAAACGAAATTGTAGGGGCCTGAAGATGACTAACATCTAGTCGAAACATGTATTCTTACTCTAAAGTAAATAGATTGTGCTGACGTACGTTTTGTAATACTAATTGATTTTCAAGCACATCGTGATGACTTCGTTCAGAATGCAAGCAGGAATATTCTGCACTAGAAACCTTACCAGTTTTCGTTCTGAACTTTTCTGCAAGCTCTTACAGAATTTCACATTAGAGTGTGTTTATGATATGCAGTGATAATGTTGCTCTGTGAGAATTAAAATAAGGTTCAATATTAAAAATTTGTCTTTAATTTCTTAATTTAAAAAAATATTTTCTGCACTTTTGTTTCGATAGTGTTCTTTATTGTCTAATTCATTCCAAAAAATGTGATGTTCAGCGAAAAAAATATTTGCCACACTAACCAAAATATTCGACGCATTACATGGGACTCTAAAGGTCATTAAGATGCTAAAAAAACTTTATCGCTTTCTTTTTAGAATCAGAGTAATGGGTCGAACATATTTTAATTCTTCGTACTAAGTCTTCAAATTATTTGCTGAATTGCGTCCAGAGTAAATGACGGTCCTCTAACACATTCGAAGGTTAAAAACGTAACGATCGTAGATTTATGCCTGTATAGAAATTAATAACGACACTTAATACGCACGGCACCAATCAATAAAAGACCGGACGATTCTGTTCTGTTTCACTTTTCAAACAGCCGTTCCAATAATTACATCGAAGTTGATTTACCAAATTATATTCTTGTTACTTTCAAATGGCACATACACGTTGTGTTATTAAACAAAACTGAATACTGTATTCAGTCAACAAAACCTTATATTTAGAAAAAATAAAAGCTACATGTTTCGAATAAACTAATTATCAATTTAAGGCATAATTATAAGAAAAAAAGGGGTGTTTATTTTAAAATTGTATTTCAAATTTGATATCTCAATCTTCACAAGCGAAAACGCAACGCTTAACATTTTATGTTGAATTAGTGTGGCGTGTTTCGCTGAAACGTAAATTTGGAATTACTGAATTTCCATTACCATGCGACATTAAAAGACACAGAGTTTTCCATGAGGTTTTACACTAAAGGGTGAGATGCCAGTTACTGTGACCTATGAACTACTTGACACAGGACTTCATGATTTCAGAAGCCATTTCACGCAAGTAATTTTTAGAAATTTTCATAAGAACGTGACTTCTAATGTAAGATGATCTTTGGCGTTTAATATCCCCCCTGCAAGAATGTCGGTGCTCTTTCATCTGTTACTATTTTTTGCAAACAAATCGAAATTGGGCATTGCGAAGCGTAGGATGTACAGCTTAAGAATAAAGAAAGGGAATTCATGGCTGAAGACGGTGCTGTCAGATTTGCGTGGCATTACATAATTGTGCAGCCAGTCGCAACAATTAACATTGTGTTACAAAAAAGTGTAAAAGGGACTGAAAATTATTTATGCTTTAAACATGAAATCTTTTCAGACCTTTCGAGCCACAGTGTGAAACTGGAAATTCAGAATGCGAGGATCTTAATAAAAATCTCTTTTCTAGTACAAAATGACTGCCATCGTAACTTTGTTTAGTTCTTCCTGATAGAAATTTTGTTTCTTTATGACAATGACCAATTGTCCCATTTCGAAATTTCTATACCATTACCTGTTCTATTATTGATTTTATGTTACTGATGGCGCAATGCACGAATCAGTTTCACTGCTCTCAACAGCTGTTGACATTCAGTACCAAAAAGCAGTCTTCTGTTTTGTAGAGTGGAACAGATTGTCTTTCATTGAAGTATTTGTGAAGATTTGCGACAATGATTTGATAGCGCCGAGTGTGAAATAATGAGATGTTTCACAGGCTCAGCCCTCTAGCTGTAGGTAATCATTCGGTGTCACTCGATCTGGTGGCAAACATGCGGCCCATTCAGATACATTTCTCTGTTAACACGTTACAAATTTACGAGATTCCAAACTGGTATTTTAGTTTAAAAATCCGGGCAATATAACTAGGACACATGATTATACACATCTTCCGATAACCTAAAAACCAGACATTGCTCCTGCTGAAGGGAGCGATTTAATGGCATTTGATGTCGCCGGGAACAATAGAAAGTGTTTAGGAAATCATGTACATTACCTGGAAAGTTTGTGCCTTCTAACAAATATGGAATTTTTTGGAGAGTTTTATAAGACAGATATTTGATGCAATTCTTTTTTTCAGTGACAAACGCGATGGTAAATTAGGACAAACGAAGAGACCGGAAGAAATGACCCAAAATGGCAATTCTCCCGACCATGCGCAAGGGCGTAGGAATCTTATGTGGAAGTCGAGGTAGGTTAAAATGTGTGGGACGTGCTGCAGTGGCGTATTGAAGCAGCGGTCTAATTTTTTTGTATGCTACTTGCAGTACTTCAATATAATTTCAACTGATAATGCCACTTCTCTTTCTAGTAAGGCTGTCGGCTATATTTCCTGCATGTAGTTCAATAACTTTCCGGCAGATATTTCTGAGCAGCACCTGAAGTTATTTCTCTGATATTAATATTTCGTAATTTTGCAATTATGCTCTTAAAAGTATATGTGTAAAACAATACAGCCCGTGGACATAATTAAATGTACATTCCATCGTTATATATTCAACTAGAATTTCACTGTGTCATTGGAAGCTGAGGTATCAAATGGGCATGTCAGACACATACAGAGGCAATTCATTATTATTAATGTTGTTCTATCAAAATTTGTTCCCTCAAGTGTTACAGTAAGTTTGGTCAAATACATAAATTCCGGTACTCTACTTTCAGTGTTGGGAAACAACATTATGTTCCCTTCTTACATTGAATTACGACAAGGCATCTTACCGATTTTAATGTTCTTAATACAACAGACGAGGCGTAACAGACAAGAGGTGAACAAACCCGAGTTTCTGGACGGTACGCTGTGATTGAATTCAGAAGCATAGTTGAAGAAAGGAGTATGGTTCACACTTAAAAGTCTCAGAATTTAAGTTAGTACCGACAGGCTGCTTCTTTAACGGCAAGTAGAGGGGAAAGGGAAAAAATGATTTTAATTTTCTATGTTATCTCTATATTATTAAATATATAAATTGTTGTATTAGTCAAATTATATAAACAATCATAGCTGACATATAAGGTCCTCTGTACAAACAATCACACTCTGATCTTCACAATAAAATCATGGTTACTGTTTTTTTTTAGCAACGTTAATTAAGAAGAAAATAACACTCTCACAGTCCAAGCCATTATTTTCACTTAGAAAAATTCTTACTGAGCTCAAGTACATCATATTTAAACACGGATATTTCGAATTTTTTTCTATTATAAAATATAAGTTGAAGGGAACTAACGTTTAGAGGCTTCATATTCAGCGCTGTCCACTTCTTCCTTTATAAATGTGTGGTGTGAAATGTAAAAAATTGTAAGGATTTGAATCACTGCGTTGTGCCTTTTAATCTTGTGTTGTTTATTTGATGGTAATAATGGAAATAGAAATATAATTTTTGTTTTTATTCAAATGTGATTATAGTAGAGGCCACAAGTGTAACCAAAATTAACGAAACAAATAACACAAATATGAGTGTTTCTCACTGAATAATTTCTCTTATTTCCTCTTTCGACACATCAAATTCCTTAAAGTATAAACAATTTGTGTTCTAACAGACCTGTAGCAATTCGGCGACATGTCACAACAGCGCTCCCGTTATTTGTGACACGTGTGTCCACCTGTATCCAGTCGAGATACCTCTCCACAAATTGAAACTAAATTCACATCGGATAACAAAGAAAGAAAATTTGGTTCATCTGTGTTACAGCGGTATTTAAAACTTAAGTGTTTTGAGCGTTATTTATACACATGTCGAACATATTAACAAAGTCCTAAAAATGTTGTCGAAAAATCAAATTTGCTACTAAATTCGGACTCTTAGAAGTTACATGCAACTTATCACGACACCAAACACGTAGGACGATATCTGAAGTATTGTAATCAACAATGTATTTAACTTATCTTGTTCGAATCACTCTGTAATCTGACAAAAACGTCATATCGTTCCGCATGAAGTTTCTCACAGATACGTTAACAAGCAGGTGAATTGTCCCGAAACGAAAACCTAAAATAACACAGTGAAATTATCTCACATCCACAAGTGTTGTTAATATTATATCCTTTGTCATAATATGTCGGAGTTAGGGGTTACAATTTATTGAGGGTAATATTACAGAGCAACTTGGAAACAAAATTTGCAGTGCGGAAACAATTCCTTTGAATGAAGTTTAAATGCACAAATAAATGGAAGGATTAGGCAGATATCTCAAAATCAATCGTACTTTGACAAAAATAAATAAATATATACAGAAATATTTGTGAAAATAAAGTTGTGAATTAAGAGTGTCCACGCTGAAATGGCGGTATTTTGATTCAACCGAAAAGAATGATTGTTCTAGAGTAAATAAACATAACAAAAATATTTTCGAAATGATTATGATAAAATGATTCTCCAGAGCCTGATATGTATCGTATGTATTACATTAGTTTATGCAACTAAGGGACAGGATTCCTAATTCAAAAACATAATTATCAGGTCCTGCAGTAAGGCTGTTTAATGGTTTATCTTCCAGAGAAACACAAACTGAATGCAGAGTGACAAAATTACCGCATTCGTCGTGTAATACAGGAGAAATAGCAAACTGGCTCTGAAGCAAATATAATGCAGTTAAAATTTTAAGTTCATTAGACTGATTCTTAACAGAAATAGTAGGATTTGGTGTGCCACATAAAATAGTCGATTAATTTTTCCGGAATAAATTATTTTATATTAATTACAACATAGAAGAAAGTCATTAAATTTGTTCAATATTACATTTAAAGTAGATTTTATTTTTTACTAAAAATGTATTACCCTTTGTTTTTCTGGAATTAAACATAAATATACTAATTATTTTACCATTTTTTCCCTGTGAAGGAGTATACATAAACTTTAACATAACAACGGATTCGTAGTCCTACAATTTTCTCAGTTTTGTGAATTAATTATTTGCAGCAGTGAGCCAGTTTCTTAGAAAGTTGAGACTCAAAATTAGAACAAATCATTATTATCTTAAATTTTTCAGTATGTCCAAATTAACAATTCTGACGTACTAACTTCCCTATCCCATTAATATTGCACGTTAACGAAGTATTGATCACGCCCAATCCGGAAATTCGTAACCGTAGCTTGAAACGCTCACTGTCATGCGCGCTTCTCTTACTGACAGATGTGCAGTAGCACTGGAAACATAACGAATTTTAACTGTGTGGAGTGGTCACAGTTCTAAACAATATTTTAAATTTCAATTTAATTTCTTTCAAGTAAATTTTATTTACATGGAGAGCGACAGACGTTTCGGTTTCGTTATTTTACTATTCAGATTAGCGGGAATTCCCTTTCACATAAAGAAAATGTCGATTATTTACAATATCTACATGAGAACGGTGATTATCTGTGCTAGCACGTCATATCTAGGCATGTTCTTCGATGTGTACGTACACAGGGACGATTTGGCACGCACCATGAAGAATATGCGTTCGCTACTTCCGGTGACGGATGTTATGTGGCTTTACACCTACGTCAGGTACGTAAGAACGCTGACCATCACTGTTACAGTAAGGCAAGTAGGTATCAAA
>Ga0131853_10006594_pt1 | contig 20959 bp, 13 predicted proteins | sample TergutLab28metaG_FD_92764 | JGI IMG/M metagenome (GOLD analysis project Ga0131853, IMG submission 92764) | Labiotermes labralis P1 segment gut microbial communities from Petit-Saut dam, French Guiana - Lab288 P1 (version 2) (version 2) | ecosystem: Host-associated > Arthropoda: Insects >...
AAGAGTGTTTTTGGGGGGGGGTAACGAGGACATTCTCCCCAGTGCCACAATATGTATTTTGTTTTTTTGGGCTGCCCCCCCCCCCCCCCCCCCAGTACCATTTGTATCACATGGGTTACTGTGGAGAATGAACCTGCATTGTAATGCCGGTATCCTGAATGCTGGATCAGAATTCTTGTGGCTCCTGGGAAAGTGAGACATTCCTCAAGAGCCTCTTTATCTCTATTAGTAGAGGTTTCACTTTTTAATTTTTGTATGTTCCTTCATTTAATGGATTATGAGTATTTGGTGGACTATCATCATCATCATGTTCCTGAAGGGTTAGGTGTGTTTCCTGTTCCTTGATCCTCAAGATGAAGTTGGTCCCTCCATCTCTTCCTTGGTTGTCCTATGTTCCTTCGTCCTTTTGGTTTATATTGTAGTGCTTGTTTTGGTAGTCTGTTTGTGTCCATCCTCTGTATGTGTTGTAGCCACTTTTTCTGGTACTTGGTGGACTAACGATGAGTTAATTTCAGAAAACACAACTATAATTGTATGCTAGATGATGGTATTTATTAGTAAAGTAAATCTATATATATATATGTATATAAGTATAGATATATATAAATACTTTGCTAATAAATACCATCATCTAGTATACAATTATAGTTGTTTTTTCTTACTGAAATTAACTCACCATTAGTCCTTCAACACACAACGGGGATGACACACCTCAGAGAGTATTTGGTGACCTAAAGTTTTAGGTACGTTGAGCTCTAGGCAATGTGGTACTGTGCTGCTGTGTGTCTGTGGCAGCAGCAGTTCTCTGTAGTTTACTTTAATGAAATTTTGTGTCAGGAACCATAAAGGAGTTACATAAATTATACCTTTGGATCATTTTGGGCACACTTGAAGCCAAATATTTACTTTTATATGTCATTTACATATTGACCAGATCAGTAATTGCTTTAAAGAAAAATTTTAAGATATATTATGGTGTGTAGTTGACATAAAGCTACATATTTGTAGAATACAATTGATTCAGTCACGAGAAATTTTATGTAGTTTGGTTGACGCATAAGTAATGTCTGTGATTGCTTTGAGCTCGCACTTTCCACTCTCATTTGGTCAATAAGTCATTTTACTTGTTTTCCCCAGAAATAAATTGGTAGAATGCATTCTGCTGTGTAGCATGTTAGACTTTTATTTCCTTCAGCAACTTTCCTTTCTGTAAACTCAGAATTCTGGTCTAGAATGTGATGCCATATGCATTGAACCTTTGTCCATTGTTCAATTTTCCTGCCCTGAAAATTTGCCTATGTACACAGTCCATTACATCGAAATCATCATTCCTCAAAGTGTCCTTTTTTTGTATCATTCATTCATTCATTCATTCAACATTCCTGGTTCAGACACACATTATATCTGGCCCGATCATTTTCAAGAAAAAATTAGTGAAAATATCGGTTTTTTTGCATGTACATTGGTGCTAGCCTGCCCATACAGGTAATTAGCATTAGAGTAGTAGCTGAACATGTGAAACATTGCCATGCATCGACCAAGTGTGGAGTGTTAGTGGTGTGCCTCCATGGGTGTACAAGGTAAAAACATCTTGTTTGTGGTCAGCTCTCCTGCTCATCTGCAAGATACATTATTTATAATTAATGTAAATTTGTGTATTATCCACCAAACTGGACCAGTGTGTTACAGCCATTTGACTAGGGCATTATAAGATGCTGCAAACAGTTCTGCAGGCAGCATCTAGTACTGAAATCTTTGTGTTTGATTGACTGAGGGAGGGACATCAACCTGAAAATAAATGTTCTGCAAGCAGTGCATGTCACACTAATGGCTGGGCAACAAGTCAGAGATGAAAATTGTGAATTGTTTTCATCTGTATGGCTATGGATGTGAACAAGAAAAGGAGGGGAAGAAGGAGGCAACAAAAATGACTATGATGATGGCAGCATTGCTGTCCTAGAGGTCTGGATTCATCTAGGTCCTGAGGATGTTAATTTCAGTTCTTGCCTATGGGTGGAGAAAGACTGTGCAGCATGTGGCTTTTCCAGCCTGGATGAGTTGTGTGATGCTTGTGTGGGTGGGGGATTAGTGGGGAAGATGAAGGACAAGGATAATGAACTATTGCCAGGTTTAATTGAAGCATATGCTACTTACAGAACTGTTAAGTCATTCTTTTACTTACACAATATTAGCAAGTGTGATGAACACAACGTTTTGAACTTGAAATTGGTGCTGTGTCAACTGAAACATAAGGCTTCAACTGTGCAGTTATCAGTTACAGATTTCTTTGAAAGAAGGGACTTCAATGCAGCTATTAATGTAACTTTTTCTTGTTTGTTATTTGTGTGGTCTTTAGTGGAAAATTTATAATTTTCAATTTGTGTTGCTTTTTTGTGTTTCTGATATATTGTGTGCTTTCTGCCACTTTTGTTTTTTTCACATTTTTCATTCCCTTTTTATGGTCCCTTGAGATATGATGGATGGAGGTTCCAGTATAATTCGTAACATATCTTTATATTATCTTCACTTTTTTTTGCTATAGAGCTTAAATAGGGCACTAACATACAATGGTTCCGGGACAGGTTTTCTCCATTTACTTAGTGTTTCCCTGTTGGTATCACTTTACCAGTGCTCCATTCTCATATCTGATTTATCTACCACTGATGTTATGTAATCACAGCAGTAAAGAACATTGTCAAAAGATCTATGTTTTGTATCATATTAGTTAGATGTAATTGTGTCTGTGTGATAGCTGACTGGCATAAATATGTTTAATTAGTGGGAAGTCAAGAAAAGCCATGATTGCTATTATGAGACCAACTGCATGGTTACATACTTCCAGTTTTTAAATCTTGTGTATTATAACCTCTATGATATGCACCAACTCTTGAAATTTTAACACTTTGGTACCTTATATATTTTTGGTGGTTACTGTATTTTAACTAAGTTTCTGAATACACTCTACCCACACTGATGTATAGATGACCTCTTTTTCATGTATATTTAACCCTTACTGGCCCAATGTCAAGTCATATTTGACAACACTTTTGTTGATCTCAGATCAGCGGGTTATTTGACAGTATTTCGTATTTGTTTTCCCTAAGGTTTTGTTATCTAATGGCTGATATAAACTTTGAAGAATAGAGATTTTCTGTCAGAATAATTTGGATCAGACTGTTGGAATCCACAAGAATAATTTGGGCCGCATTGTGTTAAATAAGGATAATGTGTAGTGTTAAGACAAGAGTGAGATGCTTCTGAACGCTGTATGGGATGATAGTGGAAGATTTGGTACACTGAAAAATTTTTAGTGTGTGTGCTTGCTTAATGTGTACTGTACACATACATTTTCTTTTACATTACACTCACAAGACTGCATTTAATCCTTATGCTGATGGTGCCTTCTATGTAACTGAACATTTTATATTAGCATATATGGTTCTTAATACAAATCATGTCAAGTTATTTATTGGTATTTTCTGTAGGATCTGGAAGGAAATATATTGGATTCATGGGAAGGAGTCAGAGTAAACTGCTTATGGTGTCGGAGTGATGGGAAGACTGTGCTTGCTGCCGACACTCATCATCGAGTTCGTGCTTACAACTTTGATGAATTGTCAGACTTCAATATGTAAGTACATTATTTCTGAAGACAACAAGCCTGTGATTTGCTGATGTGTCACTGGGTGAGCAATGCAACATCACTTCACATCAAAGAAGACTTGTGTCTTAAATAGTGCCACTGTAAGAACCTCAAATCTTACAATATACCTATTGTTAGTCAGTTTACAAAATAACCTTGTAAAGAAGTGACAAGATCTAGAAGTCCTTCTTTATATAAGTGTTGTGAGTGGTGAAATATTGACAGGCTTTGTATTTTTTAGATACGTGCTAGGGCAGGTTTGTTGGAAGTGCTGCTGTTACCTGTCTCGCAAGTTACCGTAGAGGGAGACTGTGATTTACCATCACTGCTTTCTTACATAACATAATGGTTATTTTATAACAAAACAATACAGTTAGAACTTGAACTTTATTTTAGTCCTTTAGACGGCTGTATTGGATACAGTGAGGTGATTGATTCTGTACCAACACTGTCAGATTGAGATGGGGAACATAAGGTAATGAATACTGTAAGGATATAGCAGTCATAACACAACTATATTATCAAGTGTGTATAACTTATCAACTACATTTTTCGGCCCTTGCTGCTGTGGCCATCATCAGGTTGGATACAATTTATCAGAGAAGCTATAAATATGCTATAATGGTGACATACAGAAAAGTCTCAAACAGTGATAAAACAGTGATACAGAAATATCCCACCACACTACCGCATGTTACTGGGATACAGGATTGTTGTTTGTGTTACACATAATAACCCCTTCCTTCCCAGGACAGGATCGTACCCACTGACACCAGCACAAAACCAAGGAGCCATAATACTTGTAAGTAGTATCCTCCTACCTACTACCTTGCAATTATATTTCTCACAGAAGCTTTTCACAGCTTCCCAGTTCTGCCTGATTGCCCTTCTTAGCTTATTTATTATTCGAACATAGCACTAAGAAATCCCTTCCCCCACTACAATACATTTACAGCTGCCAACCATGCCGTAGACAACTTAGGATGTCTACACAACCACAGCAGCAGACCAGTGTGACACTCAGCCCCCACTACAGGCAAGAAAATACAGCACTGCAGGACCAAACATGGGCCCAGGCCAACCAAAATTAGATGATGGACGAAGTCTAAAAAAAGTCTGTGTTAGTTAACTTCAGTTGTGCTGTGTGCTCTTTTTTGTGTACACATGATAATTTGGCGATACACGCCTTGGTTTGGCACTGTATGGTCCGGTTCAGAGCAACCAGTTTGGTGTAGTCTGATTCAGCGCTTCATACGCAAATTTAAGATGTCACATATTTAAGCCCTAAATTTAAGGGAAAAAATGTGGCTTGCATTCAGTTAAATGTGGTCTAACATTTTATTATCCTGTATAATAAATCGTACAAGATGCATGGTACATACATCAAAGTAAAAACTGTGGTAGAACATATTCAGGCCCCAACAAGAGGAAGTAATTTTCCTGATAGTTGAGTTGGTTGGATATTGTTACAGACTGCAGGAGGACCAGCCAGTAATGGCTTTCTCAGTAAACCGTTCAGACCGCTTGGCTGTGCTCAATGTAGCTACGCAAGGTGTTCATCTGTGGGACCTTCAAGATCGGTGCCTGGTACGAAAGTTTCAAGGAGTTACTCAGGGCCACTTCACAATTCATAGCTGTTTTGGTGGAATTAACCAGGACTTCATAGCAAGTGGAAGTGAGGGTAAATGAACAGCAATAAATCAAGTATTGTGATTCAAGGCATTCAGTGAGATGAAAGAAATGAAAAACTGCATGCATATGTTAAGAAGTTAGTAGGGGGTTATGTGCAGAAAATTACTGCTACCATTTGGTCCAGAATCTTTTGTCTTCCCATTTGCAGTTGAAGAATGTAAAGATTAAACTATACAGAACTTTAATTCTACCTGTTTTATGTGGATTCGAAACTTCATCTCTCACATTAAGTGCTGAGGGTGTTTGGGAATAGGATGCTGAAAAAGATATGCAGGCATAAGAGAGAGAGTAGCCAACAGGAAAGTAGAGAAAATTGCATAATTAAGACCTTCTTGATTTGTACTCCTCAACAAATATTGTTTGGGTTATCAGATTAGAAGAATGAGATAGACAAGCTGTGTGGCATGTATGGGAGAGTTGCATAAAGGGTTTTTGGTGGGGAAACCTGAGAGAAGCAGACCCCTTGGAAGAACTGTGATGTATATGAAGCATAATATCAAAATTTATTTTAACAAAATAGGATGGGAGGGTGTGGAGTGGATTAATAGGGCTCATGATGTTGACAAGTGACAGGCTGTAGTGAATGCAGTAATGAAGTTACAGGTTTATAAAATGCAGGGATTTTTTTGACTAGGTGGGGAATTGTTATCATTTCAAAAAGGACTCTGCTGCATGGAGTTATTACCAAGCAGTAGACGTAAAATGCACTTCATTGTGAATTCGTAGTGTGTCAGAGAGATGTATGTATTTGTTACTGGAGGTCTGTAGTCTGTTCTGACATAATCTAATTAAAGTGATGTTTTGGTGTCAACTTTTTATGTAGGAAGTGGGAGGAGAATAAGTATCTTGTAAGATGAATATGTAATTACGGTCTTTCAGATATTTGAACATTGTTTTGTGTGTGTGTGTGTTTGTGTGGTGAGACAGAATATCTGTATAAACCCAGCATGTGTGTGCAGAATAGTATGGGAAATTTATAAGTACTGGCTTGTTGTGGTGCTTCACAGTTCTTATATTTGACATTGTTCATTGCAGATAACAAAGTGTATGTGTGGCACATCAAGCGTGAACTTCCAATTGCTACTCTTACTGGCCACACACGTACAGTGAACTGTGTTTCCTGGAATCCAGTACATCACCAGATGTTGGCTTCCGTTTCAGATGATTGTACAATCAGAATATGGGGTCCTGCTAATAGTCATCGAAACCCAAGACCTAGATCTGGTAATAAATAATTTGAGACACTTGTTTTTGTAAGCCACTTTCATTAATATGTTTGAGTTTAATAACTAGTGCATGTCACCCAGATTTTCCCCACAGATCAGATAAATAAGCAAATATTTTTAGCATGCTTTTAGACTGAATAACATTGACTTTGTTGTGCACTTGTGTGCCTTGTCTCTGTATTGCATTTCTGTTCATCGTCAATTTTCAAATGGAGCTACCTATTACCTTGACTACCTGATCTTACTTTCTACAAATGTAAGCTTCTTGACTGAAGAAAGTGAAACTGGGGGTACTTATCACCTGAGGCCATAGTGTCTGTTTTGCTGCATATGTGGGACCAAATTTTTGAGCAAAAATATATAAAAATTCCCCACATGGCCAAGGATGACATCCATGGAGCACAGATTTTCCCACAAAAACAGTTTGAATCTCACATGCATCCTCCATTTTTTCCCCACTGTCCTTATGATCCAGGCCCTTGTACATGATTTCTGAACATGCATTAAGACTTGACTCCATTAATTAATCAAACTTACATTGATTAATAACCATAATCACAATAACAATTATGGCAATAATAGCGGCAACACAGTTGCATACAGTGTGCAGAGAATAAATAAATGGTGTACTGTGTGCAAAAGTTGTGTTTTTTGCTATAGTCTGTAAGATTTTGTTATGTATGTTGTTGCAAGAATTTATTGTCACCATTTGTCACTACAGGCAGGTCTCGTTTTACACCAGGGTTATATTCCTGAAAAACATTGTGCAAATTGAATGCAAAATTCTCATTTGAAACACTGTATTTCCTGAGGGTAAGGGCATTGACACCCCCATCCTGTATAGTGTGTGATAATGCCACTAGTGGACATACGGACATATAGAGAGTATGTGTATACTGTATATAGAGTGTATATACATTTCTATACAGTAGACATACATTTATATACAAGTATGTATTTATTTATTTCTAATGCAATAAAAATGTAAAAGACTGGTATACATAGTTTTTGGCATGGTTCATTCTGATAGGACTGTGGTAGTCTTGCTACACAAACAAACACTTTAGTTCTTGACTTAGCACTTTCTTTAATTCTATCAGCATTATCACGAATTGTATGTGTGCAACTGTGAACAATTCTAACCTTACGGAATGTGTCAACGATTCATTCGTCTTTTTCAAGTCAGCTGATTGCATCTAATAGTTCTTCAGTACTGATTGTCTGTTGCCAGTGTTTCACTTGGATTGCACTAGGTGATGTAGATGTATGTTTCTCACTCATTTTGTTAGCAAAAGTGAATACTGTTGACAAGAAAACTATGTGAGCTCTGTGCTTATGTCACCAACGTAGTCAATCCCTACATTTCACTGATGGTGTGACAGTGACGTCACTTATTGCTAGCCTCCTACAGTAGATAAGTGCAGCCAGGGATTATCTATGACAAGTGGCATTAAACTGAAAATCATCCCTTAAATTAAAAAAATGGTGAAACTTTCAAGTTGCATTAAAGTGATATTGCGCAAAAAAAGAAATCACTGAAACAAGACTTGCCTGCAATCACCTGTATTCACATTTGTTATAGAAATATCACCTGTGAACAGGAACCTCGAATAATAAATTGTTTGTAGTTTATAAGTTAATTAAAGTCACTGTACGAAAGTTGATGTTGCAGTCATATGTCATTGTCTGACATATTTATGTTGAGAAAGAATAGCAATGTGTTGCACCCACTCACTGATGGAAATGGAGGGAAATGTGAATGTACACAGCATTTTCAGTAATTTTAAGGTATTTGTGTTTAGTTGTGCAATGCAGTGTAGCTGGTGTTGAATAGAATGAACTTGCAGACATGAGCAGTGACACATTTTTCACAAATGTATCATATTATTTTCAGAGGTAGAGTACACATTTACCATGTTTATATTATCCCATATTTACATTATCTCTTGGATGGTAATGCCCCACTTAAAGAGGGTATGTTTTGAGTGGCATTTTTTGTAAAACATGTTGACTGTGGAAAATGAGGACTCTCTATTACATTGGGGTTCTGAGGAGACCATAGATATCTAGAAATGCGAACAGTACATTATAGTAACAAGTGAAATTTTGCATTTGGTTGGTGAAAAAAACCAAGTACATGAAATTACTGCGCTAGACTGCAGTTCCTTACAAACTTTTGAACAAGAAAATCTCATTTGATAAAGGTATGTGATTTGTTTTCTATAAAAAAAATCCCAGAACTCATAAATTATCCTGCCATGTCCTGTGATTGTTGACCTCAGAATGAGAATACAGTTAGTGATTCTATCACTGCATTGTATGAATTGATTTGTTTTCACACATAGAATAGATATAAAGTGAGACTGTTTATTCCTACTGCAAGACAAGAGGTGTTTCATTGTAACGCACACAGGAATATGATTTGTGTTGTAAATTAATCTGCATGGTATGGACTATTCAAAGTAAAGATTCTAGTTGCTCATCTGTCCAAGATACTCTCTGTTTTTAAGGATCATAATCATGCCCACCACCAGACTTGTGAGCTAGATGAATGTGGTGTCCACTTCTGTCTGATGGTAAATATCTGTGAGTTTTTTGGATCTAAGTTTTGCGTATCTCATCAGTGTCACAGATAAGGTGGACAGACATACATCTTATCGTCCTTGATTTAATGACAATTTATTAGGTGGTGAATATTCATCATCATTGTTCTTGCTGTATAATTTTTGAGCCTCCGCTGTTTTTTACCTTTGTCTACTGGTTTTGTATGTAAATTTTAGCATGTGGTGTATGAAGAACATGCCTATTATTTGAACAGAAAAAGGTGAAATTATGAAATAAGAGATTATGCAGCATGTCTTAGAAATGCAGCAAATTTCCATGTTGTGTAAATGTATAATATGAATTTTAGTGATGCTTTTATGTGCATTTACATATGCAAATGCAGGTTGTTTAGAGATTAGTCTATCTTAGTACCATGTTTTTGCTTCAGCACAAACTTTTAAAATTCATTCCATATCTCATCTTTCATTGAATGGAGCAATGAAGTTAATGCACCCATTGACTTATTTCAGGTTACATGGGAGATGCACCCTCATCTTCATCATCTTCATCTAATGGCAGTGTGTGGCATGACATGGGATCATAGTAGTTGCAGTTGTGTGGTACCTTCCCATCCCTTTCCTGCACCTACCCTATGCTCCCATCTCTTCACTGTGGTTTACACAAATGTTGAACAGTCACGTGAGCATATTAACTGCCACTGCAACATATTACCAGACACTTCCTGCGAGCAGGATTTTGTCATCTGTTTGTAGTGGAAAAATACAGTGTGTGGGTGTATGTGTGTGTATGTGTGTGTGTATATGTAATATACATGGATTACCCAGTTATAACTGAAAACATAATGGATGAACCAGAATCCGTAATAGTAAATATTAATGCAACTAGAGGACAGCTGAAGAAATATGGTTGGAAAGCATACTTTCTCTACCTTAATTTCAATAACATCTTGCCTTAAAAGTATGGTTTCATTTCATAACTTGTATTTTATGAATTTTATTATTAGTGCTGCTGAGAATGATGGTGTATTTACACTTCCAAGGTCAGCTTTGTAGAGAAAGTACTGTACCAAGTTGCTGATAAATCATATCACCACCAGACCAAGTGTATGTAAACTGCTATTCCAGTCGCATGCCAAGTAATAATTTTGTGTTCAGTGGCTCTTAATTTCTGCTGATGAAAACATGCAGTATAAGATTGTTGTGTGTGTGAAGGTTTGAGCTTTAGCTGTTGAAGTCTTGTGTGTTGCATTGTGCTGTTGTGTTTCATAGACATTGGTCTTTTAAAGTTGCTGTATTAAACAACTTTTGTCATGAACACTGTTTCAGAGCAACCACTTGAGAAATGGTGGTGTAGCCTATATCAGATTTGCTTAATATTTAATTAATAAGTAAGACTTCTCATTTACAGTTATTTGGGAATGACACCAAGTAGGGCTTTTAGTCTTGTATTTTGAAAGAACTAGATATTGTTGTGTGCAAAACTCAGTTTGATGGGAATGTAGATAGTATATATATAATGTATAAGGATGGTGTAATTCAGTGTCTTTGTAATATAATTCTTTTGTATTACTTGGGAAGTGTGCATTCATGGCTGCAGTGGAAGGCCTGGAGCACTAGCAGAGGAAGTGGTATAAGTTAGCGCTGAAAATTCTGATATGTCTTTTGTCTGAGTGTTACTATATTGACAAATCCAATTCCATTGGCCACTTATTACATCACGTTCCCGATTCTTACCTCAAGGGAGCTGGCATGTGGTCAAATATTTGTTGATATATTGTGATGGTTATTGGAGTGTGCTGTTGGTTAGTGAAGATTTTGTTGCAAAGAAATGTTACTGCTGCAATCAGCCTGTTGGTACTTATACATTGTTACAGTATACTCCTGTGATCCTTGATCATGGTTATCTGATTTTAAACTGGTTCAACTAGTAATCTGCCCTGCAAAATTTGGCTGTATTTGAGCAGCAATCATATGTGATAAGACTTATTGGAAGGATGGAGGGTTAAGTGGTGACTCTTAATTCTCGTGCATAAATTACCAGAAATTTCAAATTGATTGTTTACTGTACCATGTCTCTTACTTTCCAGCGGTAATAAATATATTTTTAGGTCATTAATTTGTCACTGATGTTGGTGACATTTCCAGATGTGATGTTGTAGTAACTGCATTTATATTGAGTTTGTTGATTGCAAGCATTGGAACTTACATTGTGTGGACTGTAACATTCTATGTTTGACTACGGGTTTTGGAAACAGATAACTGGGGATTGAAATACATAATGAAGTTCCAGTATAAGGATTTCAAGTGCAGTTGCAAACATGCATAGTGCCAACTGTTTGTATAAATTAAAGGCATATTTTCTGCTTATTAGCAGTAACAACTTTGAAATGCAGTGTGGTGTAATCTGACGCATCAGAGGCATGGCGTGGTTTTTTTTTTTAGCAGTTGTATATAATAGACATAGATTGTATGTATAGGGCCTACCTTCTGAATAAAAGTGCAAAAGAAACAGCCATTCCTAGAGCTGGGGACATGACCTGTTTACACATTCTGAGGGCATTCAGTCTTAATACTAGATAATACTAGACATAGGTACAGAAATATTTCTTTGCTACATTTGTGGTAAGTTCAGTGACTTCTTTAGCTTTTCATTTCTTGTATCCAAGTTCTGAATATATTTTAATTGGTTTTTGTCAAGTTATAAAGAGTGATTATAATCTTTGAATAGGTAGGAGAATGCAGCTGATTTTGAGATCCTTTCCTGAGAATGGAATAGTGAAAACTTTAAAGACGTAATGGTAGAAGTGGGATTACTGCTTTAATCCTGATAATTTTCCCTACAAGAGAAAGGCTAGGAATTTAAGGTATTACAGTATAAGTTACATATTTCTTGCCATAATGCAGGTGCACAGAGTTTATATTTAGAATTTCAAGTAGCAAAATTAATTCCTTAGCCAGTGAGCATTTCCATCAATAAATATGATATTTTACAAGTTCTGTATGGAAAGACAGTTTGTTGATCATTACAAATACACAAGGTAAAATTTTGTAGGCATTACTGGGATTGTTATTTGAACCCTTATCTGAAACATGTTCCTTTTCTTTTCCACTACATTAATAATAATTTTTGTGGGGGCTGCTGTGATTGTAAATTGCATTAAATGTTTGTATGTATTCAAGAGAGGATTTTTTTTAAATTGAGGGTAATCACATTGCATACTGTTGTTTCTGTACAATATGAAGGTAAAGCAAACCATAAATGTACTGAAAAATCAGAAGTGTTTCTATCCCATCCCTCTTTATGCTAGCAATGACAGAGGCTACAATGGAGAAAGTTAGATCAGTATGGCATGTATTCAACACTATGCATGTAGATGTGCAGTGTCACAATGATAATTTTTTGCATTTTTCACTCTTGAGGTTACTTGTTGCATTAACCGTAACAAATATTAAGTCATATTAAGATTACTGTGAGAGAACAATAATAATCTAACATTTTATTATCTATATATAATTCATTGTGAATTTCTTAATTGTTACAAGCAGATTTCATGTTTTCACACTGTTTGCATCCGTGTAACTTGTGTTAGTATGTTTCCGTCACAGTGAAGAAAGGAAATGTCTTGTGGGATAAACATCCTTTACTTTGTTCAGAAAAAGTGTAAAGTGTCTTATGGTGTAAGGGTTCTGTTTCGGTCAAAGTTTTCTATATCCAACAGGTTTTTTAACCTAATATGGATTGCTTGAATGTAAGAAATAAATAAATACACAGCACAAAGCATGGAGAATTTCAGCAGCTGAATTATGCCACTGATTCTGATACAAAGTCTCAAGGTAAATGTGTTTAGATACACAACTGTGGGTGTACTTTGAACTGTAGAATTGCATTTCTTCTTTTACAACAGACAAATGATCAGGAGTGGAAAAATATCTGTGAAAATCTAGGTGCTGTCATGAATTTAGGATTTCAATTGCTTAGTTTTCAGACTGTAGGAACAAATATCTTCATCCATGAATAGTATTGTATTTTGTTGTATAGCTTTCTCTTGTTTTTGTGTTGAGACATCAGTCATGTTCTGGAGACTCTTGATTATCCACAATAATGGAAGGTATAAATGACACAAATAATGTGGGATTGGCACATAACAAGTACTGTAAACTTTGCTTTGAATTTAGTGTTCCTCAGTACAGTGGAATGCACTTTGGAAATTCGCTGCACACATACAACAAAAGAGCCATACTTAAGCTAATGGAAATACTGTTTGCAGTATTGCAGAATGGTTCCCGTGTATTTAAAAAATACAATCACTGAGTTTTATCTTGACCTTTTTGGCTGATGTTACATAACATGAATTTGTAAAATATTACATCCTTGTAGTCTGTGATTGAGGGATAAATACCACTCAAGATCAGATGAGCAGCTGATTTGTCTTTCAGGAATCGAAGGTGTTTCTTTGTCATCATATGTATTTGGCTATGTGTTTGCTGGATAAAATCACTGATTGTCATTACAATATAACCAAACCCATACAGGCAGTCTCAGATCACTGTTTTGCGTTTTCAGTTAGACATTCTTGCAACTGTGTGATAGCAGCTTAGCTGCCAAAATTATTTCCTAATAAGAATCCAAGCATTTATTTTCATCATAGTCTGGAAATATCTTTGTTCATGATTTGGTTATAGTAATCAGTCTTACCATCTGCCATCCCCATGTTATATATGTGACAGCTAATGGCACCAGTGCAGCGGAGTACTTTGTACATGCTTTTCCCCCATACCATTATCAAGTAACTTTGTGTGTGTGTGTGTATATACTAACAGAACGTTTGCTTCTTATGACGCACGATTATTTGGAAACAGCTTTGAACTCGATACTGTCCATTTACACAGTGTTCTGACTGAAGGAAATTAACATTGTACATGAGTTTTCAGTTTCTGTGAACTCTCTCTCTCCCTCCCCCCCTCCCCATCCCCATCCCATCATCTGGCTACATGAAGCTTAATCTGGGGTGAAGTGTTGGCATTGTCGGGACAGTATAAATTACCCTTTCATTGTATGACTTGCAGGAATGTACAGCACGTGCTATTTTGAAATCCAATGTTTTTGTTTGGAAATTTCCACAGGGGACATTTTTCATCAGCCTTATAATGTTTTACTGTCTCTTGAATCTTCTTTTGACAGAATTCTGAAAGAATTTATTTCATTTGCATCTGTCACATTTCCACTTAAATTTTGTCTTCCTGAACTGCAGTTTTCTGAGTGCCATAATACAGGATGAGAAAGATCATTTTCCTTATTTTTTGCATTATCTCCATATGTTGCCAAAACTGTGATGGAGGATTTTGTCTCATACAGATTCCTTTTTTGCTGTTTGTTGATAGAACCATATTAACACTATTTCCTTGGTCTTCATGTGGGCAGTTTGACACCTCAATAAGCTACATTTTAAGTCAGAACAGCTTGGATAGCTTATTAATTAGTCGTGTTTTTGTATGTGTTACAGCCAGTTTGCCTGTTCTATCAGTGAAATCTGTTGTCCAGAAGTATTGTCTTCAAGTTGTGTCTTATCTCAAGTTTTTGTTGTATTATGTACAATGCATGTTACTGTTTCTTTACCATTTTTCAAGTGCATAGTAAAAAAGGTTAACACCACAGTAAAATATCGGTTATTTGAGTGATATTATGTGCACACACTGTGTTAATGAGAAGTTTTATCACCACCCAGTTTCTTTTGTGAACTTGTTGCATGAATGGTAGTAATGAAGATGCATTTTGTGTAAGTGAGGGATTTGTAATAAAAATATAAAGTACCGTAGTAAGATAACTGGAGAACCAGAGCCTGGTTTCATCTTTGAAGTACTCGAACAATCTAGATATATACTTGCACATAATCATTAACTGACAAATAGATAGTGGCATTTCTGACAGGTCTTTGTGAATAATTGAGAGTCTACTGTAAGTCTTTAGTTTTCATGAATAACTTGTGTTCAGTTTTTAATTCACTTGAAAACAAGAGAGAAATATGTTTTAGAATTCGGAATCTGAACAGTGTTTTGTACATGAAATACACAGAAACTTCACTTTTGAAGTAGAATGTCTTGTGTTCTGAGCGTGTTCCAAAGTTTGTATGTCAAATGTGAATTGATCCATGATGGAAAAATACAACTGGGCTTTAAAGAGGTAATGACATACTTCTTATAAATGTTTTAAAAGTTGGTTTCATACTTGGTTACCCATGTAACTAAGTACTGTGGACTTTTTCCCACCCTTGTGAATGAGTGGTAATAATGTCTATATTTGGAACATCTTCTGCATCCTGAGGTAGTTGAGCATGTTATGCAGTTTAAACTTGTGTGGTTGTTGCACTTCTGTATATTTCATTGTGACTGTGGAAAAATTGTGGATGTTTTTGTGCAGCATCTGAGGTTCTAGTGATAAAAGTAATTCACCCAAGCCTTTGTGAGCATTCTGCATCTGCATATTGATGTAAATGTTTCCACATGACTGTACATATTTCATTATTGATAAATTCGTCAGGTTCTCCATTTTCCTTTGTTGATAAGAGATAATGTTGCCTTAAATATCCATGAGATGATTTCGTACTCAGTTGTTATGGCTGTCGTGAAAATAAACTTCACTGAGCGATCAGTTCACCAGATTCATTTGGAGATTGATGAATCATCATGTAGTTGGGAAATTGCCTCGCAGGCAGTTACTGACTGCTTGTTGCAGCTGTAAATGCTGCGGTGATATTGAAAGAATTACAGGAACATGAAATTCATCCCATGTAGACATGTGATCTTTTATGGATATCAAGACCAATTATGTACAGATGTATAATTAAGAATTTCCATTTGTGCCAAGTTTCTTTGAATATTAAGTAGTGATGTTACAGTTCAATAAATTTGGTTTCATTTTTTTTTTTAATTTATGTCTTCAATTTAAAATTATGCCTCTGTCAAGAAATTTGTTACCATGCATTCATTAAGCACCAGAAAAATGAACTGTTGTATTTGTAAGCCAATTGTGATCTCACAATGTAATGATTACCATCATGCAATAATTTGTCAGGGCACAGGTGATGGCAAAAGTAAAGATAACCATGTGTAGTTGACAATTATGTGTGTAAATTTTAATTTAGTATAGTTATTAATAAAATTGAAGTTATTTTCTAACTCCATTAAATTATATGCATATTTGCAATAACTATGGTATCTTCTTGTGCACAGTTTGGGTAGATTCTCATTAATTTTAGGGTCAGAAAAGTCAGAAGCGTTGAAATAGCTGTCAAGTTGAATTCAAACCATAGTTTTGCTAGCTCGTCTTCAGTGTGTTTTCATTTTACACTTTGCAGGAAATAATCAGCTGTACAAATCAGTTTGTCACACACAGTGCAGAGTAGTACTGCATTATAAGCATGAGAATAGTGCTAACTCAAGGAATAAGTAATGTCTTACATGTGAGAAAATTATGTCGCCAGTGTTTCAAGTAGCTTTAAGAGTTCTTCCTTGTTTTATCAAGACATTTAAGTAATTGGAGTTGATTGTGTTGTATGATGTACTCTTTGGGAATGGGAACCTAACATGAGTTTGCAATGACATTGGTGTAACCTTTGTTTGTCACACAATGAAAAATGATGAAATATGTTTTAATTAATAAATCCGTTTATTTCGTCTAATGAAAGATATGGTTGAATTAAAAATATATAACTAAACTTTAGAAAGTTAATTTTGTACTGTGAATTTTATTATTTTTATTAAGTGAACAAAGTTCACAAGTAAATAAAGAATTTATGTCCCTTTTAAAGACTTTATTTCAGTTGATATCCATTTCTTGTAAGACGTATAGTGTTTAGAGTATCATTATTGCTGTTTATTAGCTACTTCCATTTGTTTCTTCCACTGAGCAGAGTGCAGTCAGCTGTTGAATACTTGGAGTGATGGTGAAGACAAAACTTGCAAAATATTCTGTTCTTTCAGGTTTTACAAATCAGACTGCCTGACATATTCAGATTTAGACCAAAATTGTGAAAATGAGGATCTGTAGGAGATATGGTGGACTGTTCACTTGTGGTACAACACAGAAGAGATGTAAGACATACATCAGTGCCCAATATGGTGTTTGAAATTATCTAAGTATTTGTGCAGTCAAAATTTCCTGGATACTTGGAACTGTAGCCTGTTTCCTATGTCACCTTACTATAACATTTTTCATAAATTTTATATGGGTAGTCTGATTAATCCAGAAATAGAGGTATGTGATTAGAAGAGTAATCACAGATAGCTGTACAAGGTGTATGAAAATGTAAGATCATTTTGCATAAGTACACAATTTTAAGCTGTTGTGTGGTTTTTTTTTTTTTTTTTTAAACTGTCGGTAGTACTACAGAAAGCAGTGTTGCACGTTTGCACTGTGATGTAAAGGTGTATAGTTTTGTTAAAAAATCAGTGTGACTGGAGAATCATATGTCATTTGCAATTTGAAAATTGTTTTGTCATATTTACGGGAATTCAATTCCCAAATCATCTGTTCCATAATAACTAATCTGATTAGGTAGACCTGTTACTTAAACACATTTGATACCGGTGGGTTTTATCAGGAAGTACTGTACCTGTCTTTATCATGAAATGTGAAGAATGTGAGATTCAAGGTTCTTACTGCAATGTCGTTGAAGGTTTGAGTGTAATAGGATGTGATGCTGTGTTGCTAGGTGAGTAGTTTCCAATATTCTGAAGGATCATAGTGTCAGAACATTGGAAACACCTCACCCAACAACAAAGACATGGAGTTACAGGTGTGAAGAAACTAAAGTACTAGATCAGTAATATAGTATGTTACACTGAATAATACAGGTGTGCCATATCTTTACAGTGATATGCAAATTGATCATGCACCATGGTGTGACATTTCTACATACCTTGGAAGTTGTTGAATGCTTTGTAATTTTCCACTGTGTGGTACCATTTATGATGTTTTCATATGCCTATGAATTGTTTATTTTGAGCAGGAAGATAAAATCAACCATTGGCTTGCTAGACTGTTGCAGAATTTTCATCTGCCCCCCCCCCCAATTGTCTCAACTACCGTAATCTTGATGCTGGCTTAGACTGGGGTTGTTTAAAAGGTAATTTTAAAAATGAAGATATGTAAAAGAAGTATAAATTATATAGTAATATTGTAATACAAAGTAAATTATTTGGATATTACACTAAAGGACTAACAGGAAGGAAGTTAAAATTAACTGCAGATATGTGGGGAATGTATGTGATCGTTCTTCTACCAGGGATAATGCAATCTAACCATACAGCATTTGGATTTCATGTGTAGAGGTCTACATGTAACGCCTCATAGTTGTACATTAAAATTGGGTTGCTGAAGTGCCAGTTTTCCCTCTAGTGCATAAGTTACAATGTGTAGAGCCCTGCCATGTACATTCATCATGTGCACAGGGTTAACACTACCTTTTTACTTTTCTGCATCACCCAAAAGAGAGACATCTGTATCAGTATGCCTTTGTGCATCTGAATCAAGAACTGACAGCAGTTATCATCTTAAGAAATTTTGAAATTTTTAGTGCATCTTTTTTCCTACCCTGTGCAAACACTGATAATGGTGTCCCCTTCCTCTCTCCCAGCATGGTACATGATGGTAGATGATTTAAACATTTGCTTACCTTGTCATAAAATAAGGATTTAGGCATGCTGGAGAATGCATGTATTAACATGTTGAATTCATTCCATCCTTCCTATGTCATTATGCATTAAGAATGGCTTTTCATAAATTTTATATTTGGTTCATTTGATAAAATTTTGACATAGGCCATGTCAGTTATTAAGCATAACTTCCTTGCATATAGGCTAGTCACAGACAGTAAAAGCATGTTAAGCTCTGATTACCCTACCAGAGTTTAATGTTGCTAAAGGTACATGACCAAAATACTTTTTGATTTCCCTTAGCTGGCCTGTACAAATGCATGGTTGCACCCAAAATCATGCTGGCCCTGGCTGATCTGCCTGAAGACCTCTCCATATGACCTGGAGCTGTTCACTTACTGTTATAATTTTCTTTCACATCAAAGAAGGGGTTTTGAAGCAATCATTAATGTTTGTGGTCAAGGTGTAAATGGGTTGTGTGCGCGTGTGTGGATCCGAACCATTATGGCTCACGTTTTGAGGTGCAACTGTATAACTAATTAAATGTTTTCGGGCAAATGGCCGCATCGAATTGTTAAAGTTCTTCGTTTCAGGGACTATTTTTTTGGTTACGTTGCTCCATTAGACAGCTGAATTAGCATACACAGATCTACTTTGCATACCGCATTCTGTGCTTGTACATTTGGCCTCAAGGATATTTAAGCAAGTTATTTGGGTGTTTTGGATCGCCAAATTCCCAGCCATAAAATTACGTCCCTTGAATGAGAAAGGTCAGAATTATGGTCGAACTACGTTTGATTACAAAAGACTGTTACATATTTACAGGTGGGTAACTGGGGTTGTAAAATTATTAACTGCAGTATTATAAATTAACATGGCAAAGGAGAACACTTCACAACTATGACACTCTCAACTACACGTGACAATCTCAGCTTTCAGCGTATTTGCAGTACTACCATCCTCCGCTACTGCCTCAACCATACCCATGTGCACACATTACCTCATGTGTAACACGGATTCGCTGCTCACAGATTATCTGTCTGTTTAACTCTGTGCTGTCCTGTGACTTGGTCTCATTGTCGTCAGCACAGATTATCTGGTCGTCAGTGGTATTTACTGGAGTAGTGGGAAGGAGAAATCTTATGGCGTGAAATGCCTTAAAAGGTGTTAGTGTACACTATTTTTACATATTGTAAGGAGGTAATATGTTAAAAAAGAATCCGAAACGAGGGTATCTGAAATACGTTCGAAGTGGTGCGAAGGTGCTTTTTGTAATAGAAGCAGCTGTTTTTGCAGCATGCTATGGTGTATGGTATCGCATGAATACGTCTCGTGGTGAGTGGGTGGAAACATGCATGTGGTATAATTCATTAGCAGTTCTGAATACGGGATATTTAGTCATCGTTTTAGTATGGCATTTGTGCATGTAATGAAGGTTATGGTTGAAGCAATCCAACGAGATGCAACAGTATGAAGATATTTATTCACTGCTAAATTACTCTACATGTTTCGGGCGCCCATCATCAGGAGTACATAAAATTGTAGGTGCAGCCTCTGGTACAGATCATACCATCTGGGGAGCAAGCTTCCTCAAACGTGACCAAATAAGTCTTATTGCATCTCGTTGGATTTCTTCAACCTAGAATTACGATGCACGGAACCACGAATATAAAAAGAAGGTCATGGTGTTTATGCTAGGATGTTATAATTCATTGTTTTCTGTTACAGATTTTCGATTATATATGCATAATAACTACTATTGGATTCTGAATGGTAAGTAGAATGTACATTCGTATTTCAGTACGGCATTTTTGTAAATCTTTGTTTTGATTGTGTTAGAACATTTGTATGAATACATTACTCACACTTTAGGGTAGGATTCTGGTATGATCGAAACATGTAGCATATATTGATGACACTAATCACATTTGTTGTTGGTGGTGGCAATACATATGTGAGTTTTAATGTGATATACCACAATGGGATGAATTCCACAAAAAAAAAAAAACATTAAATTGTGAAAATATTATTCAGTTGGCAAGAGAACTCAGCATTATCCGGGGCGGGGGGGGGGGGGGGGGAAAAAACACTCAATTTGGGGGGTTTGTTACATTGATAATTTTTTTTTTAAAAACCAAAAAAAATATATTTTTTGTTATTTATATTTAAAAAATAATAAA
>Ga0131853_10006595_pt1 | contig 20958 bp, 8 predicted proteins | sample TergutLab28metaG_FD_92764 | JGI IMG/M metagenome (GOLD analysis project Ga0131853, IMG submission 92764) | Labiotermes labralis P1 segment gut microbial communities from Petit-Saut dam, French Guiana - Lab288 P1 (version 2) (version 2) | ecosystem: Host-associated > Arthropoda: Insects >...
AATCACCACACCAATCACTACGGACGATTTATGAGGCTTTAAAACTACCCACCGTGCGTCTGTCGAGATTCTTACCTAATGCACGCTCGGAGTCTTCGACCAGTGTTCCGCCTCTCTAAAGTATTGTAAGTTCTGGCGTTGTCTGCCCCTGTTTCAGTTACAGATAGAAATCAACCCATTATATCACTACTTGAAACGTAATAATAAAAAAAAATGCCAGAACATAATGTTGTCCGAGTCGTCCCCATTTGTTTGCATTTTATTTTATTTTTTTATTGTTTAGAGAGTCCTAGTAAGCCAGGACCTGCTCGTTACCGAGGCTTTACGATCACACACAGACACACCACACTCGGTAGGACTCCTCTGGATGAGTGATCGGCCCGGCGCAAATACCTCCACCTGACAACACACAACAATCACAAGAGAGAGACATCCATGCCCCCGGCGGGGTTCGAACCCCTAATCCCAGCCTGTAGCTGCAGACTCATGCTTTAGACCTCGCGGGCGCCGGAATTGGCGCCTTTTACTTAATTTCGGAAACTAACACTGTAGTCCTGCGAGATACGGCCGGAGTAAAGCAATCGGTACAGCGATTGCGCTACGGGCTATACGGTCCGGGGATCGAATCCCGGTGGAGGCGAGATTTTCCTCACCCATCCAGACCGGTTCTGGGACCTATTCAGCCTCTTGTACAATGGTTATAGAGTCCTTTTCCAGGGGGTAAAGTGGCCGGGGCGTGGAGTTGACCGCCTACCCTAATCTAGCACCGAGGTTAAAGAATAGTAGATTTGTACCTCCACTTTGTGCCTTCATGGCCTCGTATGGGGTGAAATGTACCTTATCTGCGAAATAGTGAAATGCAAAAGACAACTGGTACTAGTAAACAAAATTATATTCGTAGTTTGTAGTGTGTTACGATGTGAGACGAGAGAATCTTTTCATAAATGATCAGTGAGAGTACCGTGTAGGAAGCACGACTTTTTTGTGGCATTAAGTGCTAAATCATTTTAAGTCTAAATGTGCATGGTGACGTAGCATAAAAACATTTGCGATTGGTATTAAAACCCATAGAGACTAATTTTTCGGAACGCTAGAATGCATCTCTCTAATCGTGAATACGTTTGGAGCATACTGTTAAAGCCTGAAGACCACCTATGGGTGACAGTGCTGCGCATAGAGTGGGTCCCCGATGTCCCTTTGCTGCACTTAGCGAGTTATGTCTTGTAGCGACACGCTTACACGCACACACATACACACACGCACACACCCCATTATTAGTACCATGAGAACGCGGACAGACTGGGGTTCGTTTTTGTAGGGGACCTATAAGACTCTTTCCATAGAAAATGGAATTCCTTCTTTGTTATTTTCCAGTAGCCTAAGCTTTTAGCTTGTTCGAGACAGCACTGTCTAAGTGAGAAATGGTGCATCATCCAAAGATCGTTCTAACGTAACTTCTGTGTTGTATTCATGTTTGAAGCCAGGATAACAAGAGGAAGAAATCCATTCCTCCAGGAGTTTGCAAACTTCTTTTCGTAATAGGCCAATAATAATAATAATAATAATAATAATAATAATAATAATAATGGCTCTTACATGTGATGGAACCATTAGAAATGTCGAGTCCTATAAGATAGTTTTACTGGACTGAATAAGAGTAAAATACTGTAAGATGCGACACGGATTGCACTGACAGTGTTGTGGATCGTCAGTTTTCAGTGAATGCGGCTATCAGTTTTGTGATTCCGTACCGACTATCAGTCAGCTGAATATCACCTGCTTGGGGAAGAATATTCATCTTAGACAGTGCGTAGCTGTTTGGAGCGGGTGTACTGTTAGATCTTGTAATAATACCAACTGACAGGCCACATAGATTTGGGAACAAGAACAGCATCAGTGTCATTTAGCAGCTGGTCATATCTTGCTGACAGATATCTCCGTGAAGCATGCGCAACTCTTATTCAGAATCCTTTCGTATATACTGAGATGAAGTAACACGTTTTCTGCGCAGTAATCATCTTATAGTTAATGAATTGTTTTAGTCCTGAATGTGTAATTTTATCGTGATTTTCTCTTGTTTTCATATTCCATGTTCATACATCTTGTAAAAAAAATATATTTCCACATTAGCAGCTATTTTTGTCGCCTTTATTATTTGTCACTTGTAAACACTTTAAAGATCTCCGTTGTTGTCAACTGCATAATTAACTGCATTTAGTTGCAATCGGGCAATTTAACTTTCATGTATTCTTACAAATGAGGAAATTATATTACAGTATTTTGGGGTGACTAATTAATTTTCAGATTGAAGTGTCGGATCTGGAACAAATGTCTATGATTCACAACCGCTGAAATCTGGAATTCCGCTGGGTGTGTCGTGAGGACAGTGAAATAAAAAGTAAAAATGCATACAGACACATCACGTCTTACGCAGTTCCAAGTTAGGTAATTTTAGACGTGGGCAGTTTAAAAAACATAAAAAATTGGATAATAAAATTTTTGAAAGGCGCGCTAAAATTTTCCTTGCGGTAATGAAAGGCCAATGAGAGGAAGGTGATGGAAGGATATTGCTGGGCGATGACACAGGCGACGGAACGGTCATGCTGCGTCCGACCAGGTTTCAATGTGTTGGATTTTGGATCCAAGATGAACTCCCGTATCCGCAGGCCTGCATATACAGTTGACCTGACGCATAGTCGGTCCTGACCTCAGCAATATTCGACTGGCGCCCCCCCCCCCCTTCCAGAACGTAACAGTTGCGTAAATCGAGGAGAGTCTGGGGTGTGTTTTAATAAATAGTTTCTACAGGTTCTTAAATTATAATTACGTGTGTTACAGGTGACCGAATTACGTTGTAATTATCATTTGTTAGCACCACTGCGGCACTCGGACTATTTATCATTTTGCATCAGTGACAGTTGCAGGTTGCATGTAGCCGAATTAGTAAAAGGGATGGTTGTCGGAGAAGTGGCCATGTTATTGTGCAAGTTTAAATATTACACTTTTTAAGTGTTTAGTGCAGAACCTCCAGAAAGTTAATTTGCTTTAGTCGAATTTGTGTGTCATTAGACATCCCCCTTCCCGGCCCCTTGTGACGCTGCGGCCTAATGCTGGCCATGGCCTCCTCACTCTAGATCACACGCAACGACGCGCCACAGTTAGTATGACTCCTCTGGACGAGTGATCAGCCCGACGCAGAGACCTATATCTGACAACACACAACACTCACAACAGACAGACAGACAGACAGACAGACATGCCCCCCGCGGGATTCGAACCCACAATCTCCGTAGGCGAGTGGCCGCAGACCTACGCCTTAGGTGGCGCGGCCACTGGGTTCGGAAGGTGTTTTTTAACTGGGCGTGTTATTTATCGAACACAATTTTCGTTCGTACAGTCAAGCATGAGCAAAATAGCTCTTTAGTACAAAGGCTGTGTATGTATAAGGCCGGAATGTAACCAGCTAGCCCACAAGCAAATTGTTCAACCAATGCTTTAGTGTTGTTGCCTGCAGAATTAGGGTTGTCGAAATTTAAGGAAGCACGACCTGCAAACCATTTGGTAGTCACTGCTGCTAACCCCCACCTCCTCCCCTCCACCCCCGACCTCCCGGGCCAGACAAAGCGACTTTATTGACTGCAATTTAACATTATGGTGGCAGGGAATACCAAATAGAATTAGGAGTGGGGCACGCCACAATGGGCCCCTTGCCTTCTAACTTAGAGGGGGCAAACAAACCGATCAGCCACGAGGATACCAACAATGGAGCCCAGCTGATCACACGTCTTGCCTTGCGTCGTTATAGTACTGTTGTACAAATTTACCTGTTGGAAAAGAGAAGCTTTATTTTCATTTTGGTGAGGGTATGAATTTTTGATAACGATGGCTGGGATCAAAGATGCAGACGTTTTAGTTAGAATAGCAGCTCTTGATTAATGATGGCCATCTTTGGGGTAACAGATATGAATACTTAGGAAATTTTTGTATGAAGGATTTCCAAGATGCAAAATCATTGATTATTGATTGAAGCACATAAAACTTTCCCAAAACTTTTTACATTTTGCAGCGCCGTGGCGCTGTTAAAACTGCTCCTGCACGAGTGTGAGGTCTGTAATCTGGCACTAGTACTGCGCATTTGTGCGCAATCGGTGCTAAGACTCAAAGCGCCCATTTACAAGGCGGGTGGCCGACGCGATAACGCGTTATGGCCGAATGAGGAACTGAGATTAGTTGTGTGTCGTCTTCATATCTTAAGTCCCATATATAACGATGCTGCTTGCCGGACGACGTCTTGAGGAACTACTGACATATGCAAGATAAAGAAATTAGCTCCTTCTGCTTCAAATACTACTGCAACGTGAATTTACCCACTTGCCGGTAGGAGGCCCTTCTCCTCGTTAATAAAGCACACAGATGTTATGTCGTCTGCTTCTGTGATTCCTGTGGAACACAGTCGTGTGTTTTCTCGGAAGACAAGACTGTGGCTTCACTTAGCTTCTGATGGATCCTGTAAGTATCATGTCCCATCGGGGCTCTCAGATGCCTTGATTGGCCCTCTCTTTCTAGGCGCCATACATACAAAGTGAGAATCATCATACCCTTCCTAATCTAATTCATTTTATAGCTTAATGACCGGATCTTGGTGTAAGGATCAGGTTGCATATGTGATTAAGCAACGTGGCGTGATTACAGATATAGTTCAGTTTTGTTGAAACTGATTATAAGCAGTGTAAAGTCCAGTCACGGCAGTGATCGGTTAGGCACACGAACAAAGTAGGACGTCCACAGGTGTTTTATCGCAATTACGTGCATAAGATTAGCCTCACACGTGTCGGCTGTACAAAAAGTGTACATTCCTCTTTATAATACGCTGAAAGGTCCCTTAAATGTAATTTCAGCTGCCATACTGTAGCAGAATATAGGCAGTACCGAGCCGGTGTGGAAGTTTTTTGTTTAGAAAATTTATTGCGTTAGTTTCATAATTTCAGCTTAATTTGTGCTGTGTTTTGAAATCAATGAAATTATTTTGTAGTCTGGTGTTAATTTTCAACAGGTCATGTACAGCAACACATCTAGCACAAGCAGAAAGTGCCTACAAGAAACACCACTGCTGATTTTCTTGTTCGTGTCTGTAGATGGAAGCACTGGTTTATTATCTTAGCAGTTTAGGGGAATGCCCGCCCTCTCCTGTGGGACATTCGTCCACACTAACATTAACCCTCGATTTGCACGCTACATTTTAAACTCATTCAACCTTTGCAATATTCTCTCCGGTCTTGTTTTTCATTTGAAATCATGCATTCTCTTCTTCAGCACAATAAACCAGTTTTATTGTTCTTGGAGTACATGATAAGGTAAAATTGGAGGCTAGGGCAAATAAAAGTTACAGAAAGAGGAAATTACCCGAATTACGTTTTTAACAAAACGAGACAATATACAATTCACAAATCTGGTATTTTGTTGGAGGTAAATCTCTTATTACGCCATGTTTGTACTATTGTAAATAAACGTCCAATTCGAATGTCTCGTTTTTGAGAACACATAAAAGCAAACGACAGGGAAAATATGTACTTAGGAAGTATCGCAGCTAGCGAGAAAGAAGCTTGGAGATACTTCACGAAAATTAGAGTAACTGTGGAACGTGGTGATGATTCAACACTAAGAAAAGGTCTACGTTGGAAATCGCTTCAGTCTTAAGTTACCATATACCAGTGCTTACCAAAACGCAAGAAGCAAAATTGCCAATGCGTTGCAAAAAAATTGGATAACAGGTTCCATGGGTAAGCAAAAACTCTAATAAAATTAGCATATGAATCTGCAGCAACAAATGATCTTCGGCATCCCGTTGTCAGATCGGTGAACATTACGATAAATAATCGGGCCTATCGATTTTTGAAAACATATACTCTCAATTTTAGAATTCCAGGATAATTAATGTTTTCTGCAGTGGCGTAATTCAACAGAGACCTAAGATCAAAGTACTTCCAAAATTGGACTGTCTTGCACCGAAAACACGGATTTATGCAATATGGTTTAAAACAACGTAGCAACGCCTTCATGTCACATTTTGCTCGCCTGGAGGCGCAAAATATCATATGATATATTTTTCAATTGGAATTTTTCCCCACACAGTTACTATCTTGCCTCACTAATGAGTCAGATATTCCATTTTGCATATTAACAACTGCTGCTATTTGAGACGCGGCCCTACTTCATAATGTTCAGGATGGTAGGGTAAGCTTGACTTGATTATGGACGGACATCAGGACTGTGTTATCTATTCCCCTATAAGATGAATCACTTCAGAACCTAACTGCGGATCTTTGCCCCATATTACCCTGTTCCTTGATTAAAGAAGCAGGAACGGAAGCATGGACATTTTTCTTCTGCGGTGGGAGGTTTTTTCGTAATTTCAGTCATAGATGCCATATGCAAAGTCGAAAATTCTAAGAGGCGTTAAACCACGCTGACTTGTGAAGGTAATTCGATGAGTTGTTACAGGATTAATCTTTCAAAGCCTAGTGGTTTCTTTACGTACCACCAGGTTTAACATTCAAACATTCTATACGGTGCTCGCTTTGCGTTGATTGTTTTGTACGGATCTCAGAACAGGCAGCGATTTTTGCTTTATACGTCATTAACTGATTGGCTTTTATAACCGTGGTGATAAGTGTTTACAGCCCGGTACGGACTGATTCCTTATATAAAGCAGATTACGCTTTGTCTTTAAAAGGTTAATATATCCAATTCCGTAAGAATTTTGATGTTCCAATGTTTTATTACATTCATCCATGTCATGTAATTTTTTTTAAAGAAACTTACCCACGTGGCCCCCTAGAGCACTGAAGATGTTAGGGTGTAAATAGAAAAACAATAAAATGGATTTTGCAGAATTGGAGTATGAAAACGAGGCCTTGGTTCAACTGACTGTGATTTTCCATTTCTTAAAAACAGCCATTCTTTTAACAGCTGATCAGTTATCAAGTTAGTGCCCGCTTATGTATGTATACACAAGAAATGGTCGTATTGCCTTCATTCTTCAGCTAACTAATAAGTGTCTCATTTAAACCGACTAAAACCTACTACCCTGTAATAATCAAACATTAATTATTTGATGCATTCATTCTTTGATTCGTTACTCCATTCTTTCATTCATTCATTCACAGCTACATTCATTAAAGCTAACACAGTTTAATTACAGTCACTGTGGCTGACTACGGAAAACAGCAACAAGCAGTAACCAAGTTAAAACCTTAAACTGCTGGCCACTCACCACTGTGACTCTTAGAACTGGAGTTCATGCACATTCCGTTGCTTGCAGTGCGTGATTTGTCTTAGCGCCTACTGCTCTGCTAATTTCCAGACAGCTTGACATCTCTTTGTTAGTTTGTCCTGTTGTGAATATTGAACAATTCAAAGCTTTAAAGAACAAGGGGTGATGGTACTTTGACCAACTGCGGTGCCACACGTAGTCAGGTGGATCTTTTTTCCTTTTCTCTACCACAGTAGTCGATTCCTATTATCTTCCTTCGTACTTCCCGTCGTCTGTTTTTCCACTGATTTATCTGACACATTTTCTTATAGTCACTTTTCTGAGTTTGTTGAATGCGATATACGGTGATATCTCTGTATAATTTCTTCAGATTTATTCGTATTCCGACATTTCATGGGATCCTGAAGTGTTAAACTCTTTTGACATGACTCGAAATAGTAACTGGAGAGAAATTATTTGGTTTAAGTATTTTTTAAAATCGATTTTATAAACAAGAGCATTTCCTATTTTGGATTAATATCTTTTCCTATGATTCTGAAATCTGACAAAGCCTAAACGCAAGATTTGTGTTTGGAATATTATGATTTTGTGTAAGGTGAGGCAGGAAGTTTTGTTGAGTGTTTGGCACTCTTTCTTTCTACTCGGATTCTACCCTAGGCCTCGAGGTTGGGTATCCTGACTTTTTACAACTTCCTACGCTTTTTATAAATGACTACTGGGATCATACCTCCAGACACGGCTGCTAAACTGCTTCCTGCACTATCCTTCTTAATCCGATTTGCACAAAGGACTGACAGTAGACGTTATTTAATCCAAGTAGTATAAAGACGTTCTTAATAAAACAAAGAATTATTTATTTGCTTTGGGCATTTGTTTTGGCAGTCACTGATTACGGAGGAAGTGGTGTAGTCTTGAATAATTTGCTGTTTTGTGGGATCAGAATTTTGGTGGGAAAATCCTGGAATGATAATGGTGATAATAATAATAATAATAATCTTATGCAAATAGCTTTTGGACATATGAACCAGAATAACTTCGTTCGGGATAGACTTCATTGTCAAAATTTCTTGAACCTTGAACCTCGAACTTTGAAGTTCCATGAAAGCAGGGAATGTTGTCACCAGCAGAGTACTTGGTAACTGCTCATGGTCGAATCTGAATGAAGTAGATATTTGGGGAGGGAATTATGTGATATTTATGTCAGGGACAGTCGCAAAGTTGGAGACGCAAATGATAAAATACTGAGACTCGCCTCTCAGCTGAATGCAGTACGATATTCACTTTGAGGGATAATGGAGACTGGTTACGATAATGCCACTGAATCTTATCCCGTTTATCACCAAATTTGCACATCTGTGTGTCTTGTGCCGAGAATTACCTGGGATTAAGAAACACAGCTGGCCTGGCATCGTTCCAGTAAACAGTATTACTATACTGAGCCAAATTTCCCTCTAGGGGTCATTGTTGCGCAATTAGTGGCCTCCAGATATGAGCCGGCCAGTTCCGTAATGTACGGTGGCAGTTTTGTGGTGCACTGAATACAGAACATTGCTCCGTTGCAGGAGACTCGTAGTTCGAGTTATTTTCCGCCATTTATCGCCGTTTCCATTTTTATTTTAGTTTTCTCCTCTTCGCTTTCTTTATTTCTTTTTCCCTTTATTTTATCTGTCTTTCTTGCCACAGTTGGGGTGTCACCTAGTCAATTGTCACGTGGCTGACGGAGCCTATGATGGAGAAAGATTAAATTTGTTAACGAAATAAACTGCCCTGAATTTAAAAACACAGAACATACTGTAAGAAAGAATTATAAAGTTATATTTGGTAGATTTAAAAACACTGTAAATCAGGGGTGGACAAATTAAAAAAACAGCCACTCCAAAATTTTAGGCGTCAGAAGGGTGACATGTAGCAGGTTCCATACTCAAGACCCACAAATTATGTGTCACCATAAAAACATTTACTCACAATGGAGATTAGGGGCCCAAGATTCGTGCACCCCTTGCTGTGTGTTTTATTTCCCGGAGTTTTGTACAAGATAAGCACACATTGTGCTTGTTAGTCGTAAATGTTCTCTTACCCATTTGACTTTCGTATGTTTTGGCAAAATGTAGACGAGCACAGGACTTTTTTAAAAAAGAAAGTCTACGCGGCTGTAGTTGCTGTTGGCAATACTGCAAAGAGGAACACAATTACAGGACGACTTGTGCGATCTGCCCGGAATAACAAATGCGGGGTTGGTTCACATGCCGCGGGGTTTCCTTCCAGTGCGGTGTCTAGAATACAGAGTCGTCGCATGCTTATGCATCGTGACACACTGTGGAAGGTGGACAGACCTTTGCCGTACATCTGATTAGATTGTTTGAAGCATGATTCTTTGTAAGGGGATATATCCGCCCAGAACTTGAAGCAAAGATTACAAGCAAAATGTAATGTGCGATACAACTGGCATCGAATCTTATATTAGCAATTGCTTCCCCATTTTACGCAACTTTTATGTTTATCATTGTTCTCAAAAACCTACCACAGCATACTGGCTTCAGTCAGTTCACTTCCGTCTACGCCTGTCTCCATAGTATCCTTATCTTACTACAGTTCAACCACAAGTCACTTTATGTCGGTCTAGCTATGCGTAATTTATTTTTCGCCTGTATGAAGGAAAGGTAGAAGGAATGGGAGGACGAGAAAGAGGACGCAAGTAGCTACTGGATGACCTTAATTAAACGAGAAGATGGTGGATACTGAAAGAGGAAACACTAGATCGCTGTCTTTGAGGAATTCGCTTTGAGAGAAATATGGACCTGTCTTAAGACAGAGTACGTCATAGTTTCGTTATTCTTGATTTAAACAACCCAAAATAAAAGTAAGATTGTAGTTAAAAAATGAGAATAATTCTGAGCTGAATGGTAGCAGCCTTTGTTACGAACATTTTGTCTAGATTCTGATCGTGTGCCGAGTCCTCCATGCTGCTATAAACACGTTGGTGTAGCGGAAAAGCTTCGAGATTGTATTCCGATGGCACGGGTTCGAGTATCTTTTGGAGTACCGGATATCCTGACTCACATTGTTTTGTAATTATTCACAGTCTGTCCAGATAAACACTAGAACAGTGTGTGCTTGAGGCAGACCACATCCGTGTCATGTTCGCCGTCGGTGATGCTCTCATTTCTGTCCCGTCAGTTAGCAAGTTTCTACCAAGTCAATCTATACATGTCACCCGTACGTAAGAAACAGAACAGTGTGATTTCGTTTATTACTTCTTCAAGACGTCACAGTTTGAATCCCGGTGGAGACGACTGCCAATGTTAGGTCTGTTTTTCGTCGTTTTCCTTAACAGTTCTAGGAACATTGTGGGCCTTGAAAAATCCTGAATTATTTCTACTGCATCTGGCGTCTAATATCTTCATTAAGAGGTTTATTTCGAAACTGCATATTTGATGCATCGTCACTAAATAACATCATATACGAGTACACAATCGATAGGAACTCAGGACAATGCGACAATCATTGTTGAACTCAGATGTCTACAAAGCGGCAGACTCGAATGGGGTCTTTCATATTGGAGGGCTTTTATAGAATCGAGATGGAAAATGTCGTCTGTGAGCCTTTGTGGGAGAAATCATTGAGGAAATTCCGTCTGAAAGGAAATGCGGATGGAAATTGGTTATGGATTTTCTGGCTAGGCCTCCGTCCTCGCTTAATTAAAAAACAGTGATTACTGTGCCATTGTTTGTTTCCACTTCAGCTTTAGTCATATCTGAAGGTAGCGTAAAGTTTACGTGTAAATGTTGCTAAGGATTCTCTATAGTCACACAAAGTCTGTTTCTATCGTTTACGGAGAGTGATTACATACTGTAGAGATCCTGTGAATATTGCAGTACTAATTACATCCTAGGTTAATGTACTTTTTAAATTCGCTGTTTACGAGTGCTTGGTACAAAGAGCACTCTGTAGAAGCGCATATAGCTGATACTATCCTACCCAACCGAAAGTAACTCTACATATTTAATTTCCGAGTACATTCAAAGGTTTTCGATGAAATTTGCTGTAAGCTTCTACTCTAAACGTTGTCATAGTAATTAATTTCGGTCTACCGTGGCCAAGTAAAATTATTGGACGCTCAAAGTAAAGGTGTATAGAGGAACAGCTCGTTTAAAGGAAGTGTGCATCATGTCATTAAGTTACAAATATTTTGTCTGAAGAACCACTTTATGAGATAGTGATATTTGTCGAAGTACTCGAGCGAGGAAAAATAATTTTTTTTTGAAAGTAATGTATTCACAATAAAATAGTTTAGCAAGAAGTGTGGTTATATCCGGAATAAATAAAGTCTAAAATCGGTGAGGTGTGAAGGTCACAAACACAGTCGGTGTGAGGCATCGCATTATACATTTTCGTGCTTGTACTTTGTGCCTACATTCCCACATGGATCACCTAAACAACAGCCAGTCCTGTGCAAGGGCAGGGCGGGTTGTGATTCCGTTTATATTTTTGAGAGCTAAAAGCAAGTACGCAGTCCCCACCACCCCCCATCTCCCACTCCGCCCCACCGATTCTTGACTGCTGGTCTTATTAAGCAGTTCGTCCGCCACATCATCAGGTTGACAGCTACATCGTGGGAGTGGTGTGAGTTAGCCTATCTGCGGGGATGAAATTGAAACTGTCGCTTTTGACGGCGTCATTAGAAACACTTTATTCATATTACTCCCTCCTTGCACCATGTTTCCTTGAAATAGGCATAAAGAGACAGAACTGGGATGTGGGTAAAACCGAAGGTTATTGCAGCAGATCACGGTCTCCTTCTTCGGACTCGAACAGTGATAACGAATTTTTATGAAGTTGTTAAAATATATTTAATAGCAGATCTGCCCTGATTTGTTGTAATTGCCTCCTGCCGCTTTGCATAAACATGGAATAGCGTAAAACATCGACGGCCGTCTATGTATTGACACCCTGCTGTCCGATTCTCATTCACTCAACACAATTTTACGCTTTTCCGTGATAATTCAGACAGACAGGAGGCAATTATGAAAAATCTGTATAGACCCACCACTAAACTTCAAAAGGAAATGTTTGTACCATGAGTTCATCACAATTTCAACTTTGTATTGTTGGTTTTAATAAATTTCATTTCATTACGTGTTTCAAAGTATTCCGCATATCGCAGATTTAAAATCCATGGGTCCAATTAACTCTTATTCCAGCATTCCTGTAAACGTGAATGTAAGCATTTGGTGGATTTTTGCGTTTTGTAAGTCGCCTATTCGGGTTGAATTATGGTGGGGTGGTTTGCTGTACGGTAGGTCTTTTTTGCTTGGTAACTGGACGGGCAGCAGTTTTGAACAAATTGTATGAGTTTGTGAAAATATCAATTAGTTATAAATCTAAAAATTTGTCTCCCTGAATTCTACTTTAATATTATCCCTCCACACTGATGTCTCAGTGAGATATCGAAAATGTCGTTTTCCAAGTTTCACATGTTTTGACATAATTACTGTATCAATATTACTGGAAAGATGCACATCACAAAGCTTGCAATCGTGTGTCTTGCTCCGGCCCTTTGTTAATTTCTGTCTCCTAACATTATGCATTCTCCTCAGCAGTTCGTAGGCATCCTCAGTCAGTTTCTTCCCTCAGAGAGAAAAACAAAATTTTACTTGCATATAAAACAGCAGGCACTATTAAAGCTTTTATGTATTGTAATCTGCAGATTTTATGCAGCGAGAAGGGACAAGGTTCTGATACGCACCCTGTTAGCAGGGGGCGCTCGCAAGGTGAGTTCTGATTGTATTATTCTTGCAGTAAAAAATGGGGCGTCGACGATGGAAACAATTAGCAAGTCTGATCTATGTGATGAATAATGCACACAGAGCTTCAATGGGGCTTAAACGAACACCCCAAGATGTGTATCGAGTTGCGCTATCGATAAGTCTCCATCTGTATGGCCGTGCAGTGACGGCTTGTACCAACACGACGCTATACAGCCCATGCAATTTTTTTTATGCCCGATTCATAAAAAGTGCGTCAAATAACACAGTGTGGGGAGGTAGTGAGTTCTTACATACACATCTGGTTCTATACCGGTCTCCAAAAATGTGCAACGTATATGTATGGAACTCATTAGCCATTGGCGGCACGTAAATTGGTCCGAACTTGTCCAGTGTATGTAACTGCAAGTTTACAGGCAATTCAAAACCCATTATCTTTCTGTAAATGATCATCACACACGAATTGCTGTAAATCTACTAATGTGACGTAAAATACACGGCAATCGTCGTCATCATCATCATCAACACCCCTATCGTCTTGATTTTACCGCGGTTGAGACGATTGGTTGCCAACTCGACACCACAAAGGCCTCGGTTCTGTCCCAGTCCGGTCCATTTTTTGCTATTTGTGGTGGTCAAAGTGGCACTGGAAGGGGGTTTTCTCCGAGTACTTAGGTTTCCGCCTGTGACCGCCCTTCCACAAATGATCCACATTCACGCCTCAGTCACCTACCACCAACATAATTCAGTATAATCATAACAATTGAAAACGTGGATAAATAAATCACTTCTCTCACTTCAACATATTGTTTGTGAAAGGTTTTCGGTAGTGTGAACGCTGTACGAAGTGCAAGACAGTGTCCTGATGGCATTTACACGTTACAGTAGTGTACGTTATTAAGTAATGACATATTTGTGTCTGCAACAAATAAACATCGAAGCGAAATATTGTTTTTGCAGTCACTGCTTCTCTCCCGTAATGGTGGAAAATGGCTTTGCAGGAGCGCCGGTCAGAGAATAAAATGGTATGGCCCATAATTTCTACAGCAAGGAACCTAAATAGTCATTATAACACACACGACAGAGAATCCATGCCTCCGGCGGCATTCGAACCCGCAAATCCAGCCATCGAGCGGCTTCACACCCACGCCTTATACGGCGCGGCCAGTGGGATCAGCAAGGATGAATACAGGGAGGCCAGTACGAAGGTATTTTTAACATATTTTGTGACCGATTCCGTAATCAAATCTCGTATCTGCGTTTCATCTTCTAAATGTGTTCATTCAGATTTTAGTGGCGTATGATATCTCGTCTTGTTTGAAAGTTTTAATCACCCTTACTTTAGACCTACAGTTGTTGATCATTGATGTTTGCATATCTGTTGTTTCTGTTGTGAAGAACCGTAACATAAAGCTGAATTTCCTCTACACAGAGATTAATTAGTGTCGCTCCAGTGGTTCATCGGCAAGAGGCAGACTACAGTACATTACACAAACAAATGGATCGATAGGAAGATAGCTACATGGTTTGAATTGGTGCGTAGGTGGATAGTTTGACTTACGGAAGGACGGACGGACGGACAAACACGCAAATAGGCGGGCAGGCAGGCAGGCAGGTAGTAACAGACCAGACATTTGGATTGATTGCTGAATGAACGGCCAGACTGGCCTCTTCCCAGTAACGTGACCCCAACTGCGCTGCACAGCTCTGGAAAGTTTTGCTTTATTCTGGCTGGGTGTTTTGTCTTCTTTGCATGCTCTCCAGTTTGACAGCACTCGCCTGTAATCTCGGCAGCCTGCATAATGGTTGTTTTTCACAGAAGGAAAATGAAAACGAGCGCGTTAGCTGAGTGGTTCTACATCTAATATGCGCTTTCTAGAGGCACCAAGATCGATCTGTTCTTTGTTATTTTAACGATGCTGCTTCAACAGCTTAGGGTTTAGAACGTTTAATGATATGTGAACTTTGCCTGAGTTGTGAGGAGGTAGGGATCTGGAAGGAGGTACTGTTGGAATATGTGAAAGTATTATCACTCACGTAGAGGAGGAAATGAGAAAATGCACGAGCACGGTGCCTTTTCCGTCCATTAGTTGGCCTCACAACTCTTGGAACACACGTCAGAATCGTTCGTTAGCCTATCTGTATAACACTGGGCAGTTGAGTCGTGACGTTGTGCAGTAACTCCAGGTTATTGCCGGACAGTTGCTTACAATAGGCCAGTGCCTACACTGAATGTCGGGAGGATGCTGAGAGTGTAGTTCAGTGTACGCCGTCTCTGTAAATAAAGTGTCGGCTTCATGTGCCAGGTCCAGAGCCTCTTCCAAAACGGATTCCCCACAGAGCACAATGTAGTGCTTCCTCTTTCAAGTTCCAGTGCCTTCTTTTTTCCTTAAGGTAATCCAGTAGCTGCTTACGTCTTCTTTCTTGTCGAATCTTCGTCGCTCTCCGTTCTTATTAGAGTGTTTTAGAGGGCAGTTCTGATATAAATAAGTACATAAACTGTAAAAATTGAAGCCTCTCGATTCTGATGCTGAATATTTTTAACAAAAATTAAGCCTCAGCCATTGCCACACGTGTCCTGTTCTGTTCTTCTCACCCAGTTTTCTTAAAAAATCACATTCTAAAATTCGGATTGCACGTATTTTGCTTCATTTGTTTTCGTGTTGTTTAACGACACTTATTTGACTGTGTTGTTACGTACTGTCACATGAGAGAATGACTGAGAATTATGGATTGTTAAAGACATAAATGAAGTGACAGTGACACTTTCGCCGAATACCCCATAATATTTCGCGTGGAACTGCAGAAACAACGAGCGGGTTGAAGGACGCTGTCTCTGGACCAAGACTAGAAGCCGAGAGCTTCTGTCTGTGTGTAGTTGATGTGCTGTGGCTGATAACGCGTTTCACTCGATGGCAGACAATTATGTGTTGCCATGGAATTGCTCCTACGGTCTTGTTTAAATCTCAACGTTAGGTTGAATTTAGAGACTGTAGGCACATAGCCTAATTAATTGGCTAAGATAATATCAGTCAGACAGTCAGAAAGTGTGTATATGGGCCGCACGTTATACGATTAATGAAAGTCACTTGCATGATTGTAAAAAAATGGCAGTACATGCATATGGACGGTCCCGCCACAAATTTAAGTTACCTGTGTGTTTAATAAGGCTATGGTTTGGGGACTTAGTCTGTGGAGAATGGAGATGCAACTGTGCCTGTCCTTAACCCTATAAGGGTCCGTGGCGATTTCTTGTACCAACAGGTTTACACTTGCAACACAAAATTGTACCTTCCTCTCATACAGTGCATTATGTCCTTTGTGTGGAACTTAGAACTTGCGGCGTTTATATCCCTACGCAACATTTTCTGGTCGGTTTTTATAACCGAAAAGGATATTGTTTACCGAAGAGTAAAATATTAATTTTTAAAAAAATTTGAACATTGCTCTTTAATTTAATTGAGTAAATCCTGTTTTGTTCCCATTCAAAAACAAATAGTTGTGTTCGACGGACAGTAAAGGATTTGTTGTTGATTGCTGTTTAAGATTTTCACGAAATGCGTAAAGGCGTATGGATAAGTTTGTGCCGTGTTCAGCGTAAAACAGATTTTGATGAAAAGAATGCAGACCTTGTTTATCTGTAAGTTTTATTTAGATCATTTTCGATATGGCTTATGATGACTGGCTGTGCAGAGGTTGCAGTTACTGAGTGATGTGACAAGGTGTTCTTTAAGTAATAATTCAGAGTACGTTGACTCTTCTTCATTGGCCTTTAGAGACCGAGAGCGACCGTGAAAACACCGCGATAGACATTAACACAGCCGAACTGGCAAATTAAAATTCGGAGCGTGTTCAGGTCTATGTCGGCTGTATTGTCGACAATATTGTGTTGTGTTTACTATATATATCTACTGTTTATTATTCGTTAACAACAGAAGAACTATACTTCGTACTTAGCACACGTGCGTGCGTGTGATTCCTTCCATGCGTTTCTCTTACTAGTAGACCTATTGTCAGCTCTATACTTGTAAAAGTAAAGGTAAAGGTAAAGTTGCCCTAGTGCACGCCATAAAGGAATATTTGGTGGGCGGCATGGCTCCACGCCTTCTTGACTTCGGCAGTAAATATACGCGAGCGGGCAGCGTCACGCCTCAGTCACTTTACCACTGGGGAAGGAGCTCAATGTACCCGCTGAATGGGAGGTTGGGTGAGCACCAGAACCAGTATGGTCTTTGCCTCTGCCGGAACTCGAACAGCGATTCCTCGGCATTCCATCCCGTACTGTGGTCTGTATACCAACTTCTTCAGGAATGAAGTCGTGAATTCAATAAATTAGAATTGATATAAGTTAAGGATACATAATTGCAAAGAACATTTCGAAACTACGTGCAGCGAAGACTAGAATATATCCTTCCTCTCGAGTTTAAACTCTGGAAATAAATTGGCTGTCGTGTTCTCTGGTGTCCTTTGCATCCCACGGTCTAGAGTCTGACAAATTCACTTTAGAATTCTAAATACCCGATATTTTTCCCGTGAGAGGGAGATTCCATGACTGGAAATGTACTTATTGATGAAGTCGAATTGAGATTAAAAAGTACAATTTGTAGTCTGCCTGCCTTCCGCTCTGCGATGCACGCCATGTTCATCGCACCGTCTTGGATAAAATGAACACCCTAATTCGCCCTGCAGGGAAAACGAATGACTGCTGAATGCTTTCCTGTTTTGAAACACAGAGTGTTTAGCTAATATTTTTTAACATACCTAAAATGGTGCACCAAATAGTACGCCAGGGAGAGAAAAAAGCATAAAAATTCATTGGGGGAAAGGCAAATGAGACGGAAATATTATTAAAATGAATGTTACTAACATTATCTAAGAAAATGTGAGTGGGACTCAGCTGATACAGGTATTGTGTACTTTCTGTGCAAGTGGATATATAAAAACAAGTGCTGATTAAAATATTGGGACCGAAGTGACATGAAATATCAAGGGCCTGCAGAAAATTAGCTATGTAACGGGAAGCTTCACAAGTAATTTCCGCTTAATGAAGTAAGGGTAATTAAGTAAAGGAGGATGAAATAAGCGGGGCTTCTAATGTGAATGAAAGAAGAGAGGGAGACGTGCACCACATTCATTTTAAAAAATTGTAAGCACACGGGCGACTTGGTACACAGAGAACACGTGGAAGGGCAATATTAAAATTGATGTTAGTCACGTACATCAGTAATATATGAACTAAAATTAACTGCCCTCGGTAGGTGTAATTTATTAGCATTAGTGAACTTCGCGATGAAGTTTCATTCTCCCAAGGGACGAACTGTTAGACGTAAAGTAAATAGGATGATAATATTAAAGTTAACACTTGTGGTGTACATTCGTAATAGAACGTAAAACTAGAGTTCACAGGCTCTCGATGGGGTCCACTGAGTGACTTTTGTGAACACCGTAATGAACCAACTTTTTCCAGAAAAACTGAGTTTTTTTTTTTTACCAACTACGCAAATATGAACTGCTTGACGAACGCCCTATACGATGCAGTTTTGTAGGAAGTTAGATCGGATGAAGATTTGTTCTTGTTTCGGGCAGGCCCACTCTTTGTTTTGCACGACTGTAAACCTATTGGTACTTGTTCGGCGTCAGAATGTCATTGTGCTAAGCCAATTTGGGAAGTGCGACGGGCGTCACTACTCACCTTTGCGAGAGAGATGCGGGACTTGCTTGTGAAGCTATCCCATTTCAGGATATTTATCTAGTCCCTTCGTGCCGTTCCTTTTATTTCATTGCATTCCCGACCACCAAGTCTACATCTTTTATGGCTCTCGTATGTAACTAAAAATTAGGAATTAACAAGTAAACGTACACCGGAATTAGCAGTAGAGTGATGAAGTTTTGGAGTTACATGCAAGTGGCTGGTTTCTTCGCATACAACCACACCAACACGCATACAACAAGAGAAATGGATTTGCAGGCGTTTCCAACCCCAAGTCACTTCCATCATAATGGGCGAAATTTTTTAAAACAATAAAAGTTCGTCGTAGGCCGGGTTAAAACGAAAAGGTTATTCTTGTGAAGTTTGAAATCAGACTTTAATCAAAATGTGTTTTAAATTTTTAAATGTTAAGATTAAACAGAAAAATGGAAGCTAGTATTATAAGTATTTAACTTCTGACGTTAATTTGCACTCATTCCGTTCACGTGTAAGTCCTCGAAGTGCTGAGAAATATATCTGGACCTAAAACAGGTAAGTAGATAAACGATTTTTTTTTCTTGTGGAATATGATGCAGTGTCACTGGGGATTTCCTTCCCGAAGTTTCTGGGCAACGTCTTGCTCTCTTCTAAAGTCCAAGAAAAGTAAGATGATAATTTCATACATTACAAAACAAGTAATATTATTTCTCTCTCAGTCAAATAGTATTATTAAGTTTACGTTATTGAGGACATTATTTTACTCAGACCTGACCTGAGCCAAGTACTTTCGCACTGCGAGAGAAAATCACCCAAGACTTAACTTACCTGGGAACTGTTCTGAGTTAGAATGAGACCAGCCACAAATATTCGCACATATATGGATATATTTTGTAGCTGAAACAGACGGACATGCCGATGAACGATTCTCAGTTAGACGCATTGCATACGATCGGATATCCGAAGAGACGAATTACTCGTACTAACAGTAAAGCCGCTGGTTGTATTTTGCTGTAATCTGATGGGACTTTCATATGAATTGGCGTTAATTGCAATTGATTCGTGTTAATGGACTCTAGGTTTAACGGATCATGCACCTTTACCACGACTCATTTCTCCGATCAACTAGGATGTGAACTGGGCGGTAGCTTAGTGGCTATAATTGCGACACATACTTATGGATAGGCTAGTAATGGAGAATATGTCCGGAATTTTGGTGGGACAACCTCTATAACACAGCCACTCGGAGTGTTGAGATTGTCATATGAAAAATATGTTATCAATATGTTTAAGTTTTAAGGTTTGACATACGAAAATATATTATTAAAATGTTTCTGGTTTAAGGTTGTGACATGTGAAAATATATTATTAAAATGTTTCTGGTTTAAGGTTGTGACACGTGAAAATATATTATTAAAATGTTTCAGGTTTAAGGTTGTGGCATATGAAAATATATTATTAAAATGTTTCTGGTTTATGGTTTGACAAATGAAAATATATTATTAAAATGTTTCTGGTTTAAGGTCGTGACATGAGAAATATATTATTAAAATTTTCAGGTTTAAGGTTTGACAAATGAAAATATATTATTAAAATGTTTCTGGTTTAAGATTGTGACATGTGAAAATATATTATTAAAATGTTTCAGGTTTAAGGTTGTGAATGGAATTTATTTACCACAGGTTATGTCCAGTATTGACTATTGATATTGAAGTGTTGCATCGTACGGGTTTCAATAAACGAATTAGTTAGCTGGTTAGTGTGCCAAGAGTCGAAACCTGAGTAACCTGACCAAGCGAAAGCGCCTTAACTTTTACTAACAATAGTTATATCAAACGTTTAGGCTTAATCGCTGACGATCCGTTTCCAGAACGTACTGCATTGGTACAAAAACTTTTAAGCGCCTTCAGACTCACACAGTAGACCATGTCTGTGTTACCAATTTGTGAACCGTCACCGACATTTTGAAAAATATGTTCCCATTTTGCTTTGTCGCCATGTAATATTTTATTTTGCGTGAAAATCAATTCCAAACACGTTCATACTTTTAATGATCCAGTATCTATTTGAACATTTATTTTATTCACAATATCACGTGGACTGTGAAGTTAAAAAAATGCTGAGTTGCATCAAAATATTATTGGGGGGGGGGGGGGGGGAAAAGCAAAAACAAAAAAATGGCCCCCCCCATTGAAGAAAAAATTTTTTTTTTTCCCCCCCCCCCCCGAAAAAAA
>Ga0131853_10006596_pt1 | contig 20954 bp, 8 predicted proteins | sample TergutLab28metaG_FD_92764 | JGI IMG/M metagenome (GOLD analysis project Ga0131853, IMG submission 92764) | Labiotermes labralis P1 segment gut microbial communities from Petit-Saut dam, French Guiana - Lab288 P1 (version 2) (version 2) | ecosystem: Host-associated > Arthropoda: Insects >...
GAGAATGGAGGAGGATAGGATGCCCAAAAAGATTTTCACTCAAGAACTGGAAGGGACGAGAAGAAGGGGAAGACCCAGGAAAAGATGGAAAGAGGAAGTAGAAAGAGATCTTCAAGTGCTGGGAGTGAGAATATGGACAGAGTTTGTGGCAGATAGGAAAAAATGGAAGGACATTGTTCGACAGGCCAAAGCCCACAATGGGCTGTAGTGCTAATTGAAGAAGAAGAAGAATTAATAATCCCAATTAGCTCAACATGTTTCGGACGATAATTTTACCTATCTTCAGGAGCACTAGCTTCTGGTATAATGCACCGACGATGCTGCCGGCATCATCGTCGGTGCATTATACCACAAACTGTAAACACAGTCTAGTGCTCCTGAAGATGGGCGAAATTATCGCCCGAAACATGTTGAGCTGATTGGGATTATTAATAAATACCATTATTGTTGCATCTAGTTGGCTGTTTATGTTATTGCATTTTTAATTCTTGTGCATTTTTTGTGTTAACTTTTAAAATGAAATAACTGTGTTACCCCTCACACACACACACAAAAAAAGACCGAACTCCAGCCCACTGCATTTCTAACTGAAATACATCTGTTACTGGCCACAAAAAAGAGACATTTTCGGTTTGCCCCACTGCGAATCACTGTCAAGTTCAAATGCCTACACCGCAGTCAGTAACAGTACTAGCAAAGCAATTCGCTGGAGTGACTGAGGAAGAAATACAAAAACATGGAAGGAACCAGGTGTAAGTGTAAGCCGCGTAAAACCAGACCACCCGCTTAGAACCTTCTATTCCCCTCCCTCATAAACAAGTACAATGAATCGTAAGTGAATTAGTGTGCATTATGTGCGTAGTTCAGAAATATTTTGTGACGAAAACAGAAGGACAACAGCAATATATCACACACAGTACTGTCAGAATAGTACAAAACGCATCAAATGCAAATCAATAACAATAATAAAATGCAGGGTACAGTGACCCATTTTCTCGAGCAGTCGATGCTGCAGACTCTTCCGTTTTTTCTTTGAAGAACGTGGCTATCGATAAATGTCCACCTTTATGTTTCAACACATTTTACATTTCTTGGTACGGAACATATTAAAGTGCTTATTTTTTCTTTAACCTATTCTAAAGCGGGGAAAGCAATGAAATAGCAAATAATATGATACACACGGCACAGTCATGTCTCGTATGTCGTACACAGAATACATCTTTACTGTTCACTGCTCCACATGCAGTTCTGTAGCGACCTCCTAGTCAGGAAAGTCACTAACAAGATCCAAGAAAGTCTCCATTCCAAATAACATCATGAAAACGGAAAAAAAATTGTAGAAATAAAAATATGGGTATAAAATCGGGGACAACATTAGTTCGCGAATTTGACATTCAGAGGACTGTGCATCGTGATATAATCTTATAATCTGCTAGCGAGGTTGGGATGGAACTCCATCCCAATCTTACTAGCAGACAGGCAACACAACTAGTATGACAAGTACCAATTCCTGTGAATACAGCATTAAAACTCCTGATGATGGGCAGTAAATCTGTCCGAAACATGTAGAGTTCTTTACCTAAATAAAGTTAGGAGAAATAGTTCATATTGTTGGCTTTCATTATAAGAATCAGTCCTCGACATGTCTTATTCCGAGGACTGTTCCCGAAAATCCGGCACGAATGGTCACCCTAGTATAAACCCTCTTGGAATGACCAATTATACTGTCGCCGACCGCGTATAAACGAAGGAGCGTAAAACTATTTCGCGCAAAGGCGACTGTAATGTACACGTACTTGTATCTATAAAGTGACAATCTCATGACCAGTTAAGGTGTGCCGCAGTGAACTGTCTACAGTTACTAGACGACACGTGGAAACTTACCCATGCCCCAAACGGCAGTTGAACATCTAAACCCTATATGCATGCAGCATGGAACCCGTGAGTTCTGCTGTGTTATCTGTCACTCTGTTCTTTATGCAGAACGAATCGTGAACTAATTTCTTGATCACACTCTACTATTTAACGGTGTCCATTCCATCGGAAATTCGGAAGCGATCCTTGCCCGTACGCATGGGCCAGACGCGGAGGCACACCATTTTACGGTCTACCTGATCCCCATACCTGATTACGTGTGCGCACCTGCCGAACTCTGGGATCTTCGGCCGGCAGCGGAAGTTGCTTAAACGTAACGACATGTGAAGAGAGCGCAGTCCATGCCATGAACCCCGCAACACTCGGGTACATTGGGTACACTCACGGCTGGTGCACAATGAGTACAATAAATGAACCCATTTAAAGGGCCCCTGACAATACTATCATCGTAATAGCCTACTTCAAATTTCCATTCCAAGAGAAGAGTCCCTTTCCTTCGTGTCGCATCCCCGAATTACGAACGTACTGTTGTCGACTCAATAAACCAACTCCGACACTGGAAGAGAATGAGCAAGAGTCTGACCATTAGATGCTTATGACCCGTAACCCATGTTTACCAGTTAAAATACATCGCACTGAAATGCAGCTGTATCCTGTGACGATCGATTATATAATTTTCTGTCGTGTTATACCTGCAAGCAGCTGTGCATACACTTGATTACAGGCCTGCTATAAAATAAACGCGTAACGGTGGCAACCACTGGAAAGTGACAGACTTATCTTCTTGGCAGGTCCAGTAAGCTCTCACGGCTGGGTTGGTAAATGACGCTGCAGGACAGTCTATCGGTCAGCTCCAAGGGCCATTCAGTCCAGTTCCTTTCGGACTGAATGGCCCTCGAAGATGAAAACGAAAGGCTGTCGCGAAACATCCGCCTAAATAAAATCATACAATCCCAGAACAGCGAAGTTGTCAACTGCACCTCGGTAGAAGCCTGAAATCTCGCAAGGTCAACGCTGTTCTTCTCATTCACAGACAGTATGTTCACTTCAATTACATTCCCAAGAAAACACACGTCAGTCTCCTTGTAAGTAACCAACTCGAAGCACAACTTTTCATGTACGTTTATTTCTATTCTCTACATGTTTCGGGCAGCCATGTGCCCATCGTCAGGAGAATTATTGTATCAATAAGACACCTGGTTTATGTCACTTTGTGTAGATGACCGTCTGGTATAGGAGAATTATTCTATCAACGCGACACCTGGTTTATGTCACTTTGTGTATATGACCGTCTGGTATAGGAGAATTATTGTATCAACGCGACACCTGGTTTATGTCACTCTGTGTAGATGACCGTCTGGTATATACCAGACGGCCATCGACACAGTGACATATACCAGGTGTCGCATTAATACAATAATTCTCCTGATGGGCACATGGCTGCCCGAAACATGTAAAGAAGAGAAATAAACATACACGAAAAACTGTGCGTCAAGTTGGTTATTTACAAGTATCATACCAAGTTGCACGGTCAACAAAACATAAAACATGTCAAACTGTTTTCACCATCTCGTTCCTCGCTTCGGATGCGAGGTTCTGAAGGCGGTAAAAGGATTACGGGTTTCTGTATATGACGCCGTGCACCCTGGTAGATACACAGACTTTTAGAAGAATCTCGAGCTGCCACTTTCATTGTAGAAATAATAAACCCCGTCACAGCAAAATTCGAGGGTAGCCGGCGTTGTGTTTGGACCACTAGAAAACGAAACACCTGGCGTGATCTGAAAACAGACATTTCACTGAAAAGCATTGCACAGCGGTGACATAGATAAATATTCTGAGCTTCGCACAACCATGCAAAAGGGTATTTCATGGCACGCGGTTTCTATTTGGCGTACCTGAATGCTAACAGATAACACGTTCCGATGCGTGTTTTGACGTTCCGTATTTCACTAACGAAACAAACAGGCCCACGCAGAAAGATATATCGGCCATAAATCAGTTATAACGCTGACATTAGGCAAGGTTGTTCCACATAACTGCAATGAATCGAAAGAGAAAAATCAAACACACTGCACGTCGTAACACCAACGATGTCTCCGAACACGGAAAAGTTTTATTCGGTTTCTCACAAACTACATGAACTAAAAGCATAACGGGAAGTTCGCATACGTCTGTCTGCCTCTATCCGCCAGCTTCAATGTCTTAAACGCTCTGATGTGGCCTAGTCCATTTCTACGTACATACGAAGTATTGGAACGTCGGCCGACTCTCTCCGTGTTGTGCGCTGACAAATTATTTCACGTGGACAGTGCCGGTTGTCTGCAGGGTGCAGGGGCGGTACCACGTTGTTTGGGGCCTGAAGCTTATATAATTTTTTTTTTTGGGGGGGGGGGCCTCTTTAAGAAAACGAATAAAAAATTACGGATACAAAATTCTGTAAGAAAGTGAATACTTATTTAGAACGAAACAAGAAACCACAACAAATTACAATATTTACACATACAGGCAAATACTACAAACATCACAAAATCCAGAAAAATAACAATATTTTTACTAATTAACTGCCTGACGCACCTCTATAATACATTTTTCTTACATTTTTTGGCTGCATGCTTTTCGATCACTCCTTCGTATGACAGTCATTTTGTAATATCAATTTCTACAGAGAGAATACAAAAATTATTCAGTCTTCCTTCTAGCACGTTTGATCGAATTATTATTATTATTATTAAAAGCTTTTTTTCAGTTTCGCTACTCGTTATTGGTAATGTGACGCCAATTTTTAGAATTGTGTCAGATTTGGGAAAACCTCTACAAAGTTACTTTCATATACGAGCTGCAAGATTTCGGGGCATTTCTAGGGCCCCTCCCGGGGCCTTAGAATGGGACAGCGCAAGTGACAGGCACTGAAGATTAAGCTTCATTAGCTTCACGGTAAATCCGCCCCTGGCCGGGTGGTATGGACAAAAGCACACACAATCTGCAGGCCCGGACGTGTGCGCGTACGCCAACATTGCCTTCAATGTGCCATTAGTTTATTTGTAGTAACTGAACGGTTAATTAGTATGGCAATATATGTGCGTGGCACTTACCGTCAAATAAACTATTTTATTGGTTAATTATTGGAAGGTTTAAACTACATGTTTCGGTCCTATTCCTGGGCCATCATCAGGTTGTATCACGACCTAGAGTAGGCTATATTATAGTTGTGTTTGACGGTAAGTGCCACGCACATATATTGCCATACTAATTGTATATCACACAACGGGGATGACGCACATAAAGATTATGAACGGTTAATATTTCGAAGTTCTTACTTTTATTGAGGATCTGCAGTCCAAGTCATTTTTATGGGATGTGCATTGTGCAGATTACAAAATCCGTAATACAAAAGTTGATGGGATTTTCTCGCAAAAAAAATAAATATTATATATATATATTATATACCAATAATACTGAAATTAGCTACTGGCTAAATTTCTGAGCGGCAAGGCTAATCTTATTGAGGCACGAACTGCTTCGCGATTTTGTATCTTTCCTTTGGATTCTGGGGCCAATATTCTGAAGCAAAAATTCAAAGTCACTTTTCGCCATGCCGGCGAAATTTCTGAATCACGAACAATCCTCTATATGTAACTCACGAAGAAGGTAATGTCCGTGCTGATCTCCACCGTTGAACAAGCGCCTAGTCCACAAACGTTTCGCACATGTCGGCCGTTTCTTTCTTCTCATTACAAATATATATCCCGCACACATTCCAGCTGCAACTTCACTCCATTACGTGGCTTGATTCAATGGGCATACCGATTAAGTGCGAACACAAAGCAGTGTAAGTGATCTATACGCGAACTCTCTGCCGACATTGTGCGTAGGGGAGGACCAGGCTTAATGCGCTCATGTACTGTCCACAGACGTCAGATGATGAAGAGGTCAGATGCTGCATTATTTCATATCATCGACATGTTCCTCCAACGTATCTCCGTAGGTTAGAGGTGAAGTGGTACCAGACATCGCTTTAATCCTCTGTTTTGAGTGTCTACAATATAGAAACTCTTTTGTTCTCTTGTGGAAGGCAACAAAAAAACAACCGCGAAAACACACGCACTCATACACAAACACACTATCATTGCAGGAAACCTTTTGTGGCGAGTTACATGTACTTATGTTCCCTCATCGAGTGCGTCTGTTTTATGAGGGAGTGATTCACGTAGTGAAATGGAATAATAGACGCAAGTAAGGCAGTCAAGAAAACAAAGTTTAAGCTCACAGAAATTTCAGCTAGATGTCTTTCGTAAATGCAAACAAATGAACAAGGCAGACACTGAGAAGCCAGCAGTCACTCACCTACTCAAATTCTCGGCGTTTTAAGTAACCCCAACGAACACTGCCATGCTTACAAGATCCAGTCTTTGGCTCCTATTCTAAGCCACAAGCAAAAGTCCGCATCGTCGTCGCGTTTTTCTTCCAAATTTCATCCATTCCCAGTAACTGAATTTTTCGGTTTATTATTAGTGAATACACTTTTTGTACACCTTACGTTCTGTAAATCCTAAATACTCCTCGTACTGTACATTAAAAGGACACTCGACTTGATTTAATTATTTCATGTATTCCGTTACAGTATGTTGATAAATGTGAAATCGACCCACACAACTCTGTCAGAGGATATCCACCAGTAAACTTTAATGGTGATTATCTTTATCTCTCGGTTTCCTTACTTAATAACGAAGCAGACAGCTAAAAAGACACGACGAAAGACCAGTTCATGTATCAAATATGAGCGCCGGAACTACTGTATAGCTGTTAACAGGAAACCCCGTGATGTAGGCCTGGACCTCACACTGTAGTCACGCGGAGCATTCAACGCTTCACATAACAATATTGTGCAGCCTATTTCGTGAGGATTAGGTCACGTATAAGCAGCAGAGACATGTATTTCCCCACATCACAGCAAGACGTCACAAAAGGTACTGAATTAATGCGACGCCTCTACACCCTGAGAGCCGTCCAACGAAGGAGAATGGTGACAGGACGCTTACCTTTCATGTATTTTGTGTCCGTTTACTTGTTTCGCCATTCTATCCTTTCTTTCTTCCTTTCTTTCTTGTTTCTACAGGCCTTCCATTCTTTCTTTCCTACTTTCTTCTTACCTTCGAAGTTCTCACCATTACCACCAACTTTCAACGTTAATTCCTTACTTCATTTTATTCCTTCTTTCTTTCTTTCTTTCTTTCTTGTTTCTACAGGCCTTCCATTCTTTCTTTCCTATCTTCTTCTTACCTTCGAAGTTCTCACCATTACCACCAACTTTCAACGTTAATTCCTTACTTCATTTCATTCCTTCTTTCTATCCTTTACTTACGCACTTTTCTTACTTCCAGATTTCAGACATTTTTTCAGATACCCCACAAACTTCCCCAAAGCTAAATTAACAATGAACAGAAAGTATATATAATAGTCTAAACAGTCAATAAGTGATCCTTCCGAACCCTTTAAATTCCAGTGTTAACTGCATGTGCCGCCAGGTATAAAGTATGTTTCTCAAATAGAATAATTACACTATGTTCCATGTAACTGTAGCAATAAACAGCAATTATTTCCCCACAGAGGAGCCACAGGTTGGTCGTTCTAATTCTCCGAGACGTACGAGCCGAATTTTTATAATCTGAATTAACATCGATTAATTTTCGTCTTCATGGCGTTAAACGCAGATTCATTTCAAACCCGTTTAAGGGATCTTCACTGTAGATAATTTCTAGTTAAAAGAATACAGCGAATGTCATGACCTCCCAGTTCTACAGCACACCTTCAATATTCTGGAGTGACAGCGTGGGAAGAAGCCTCACTCTCGGGGTTAACCAACACTCTACAGACAGAAAAAAAAAAGATGAAACATCAATTTAATGCGCCTGTCTCCTTTTTATTCCTTAATGCACTTCAGCATTTCGGTTCAGATTTCACGGAGTTCGGTCCCGATTGGGACGAACGGTTTTGGTGAACGCCGTTACGGCTGCTCCAATCCAGCTTCACGTAACACAAACACAGCTATTGGCGAAACATGCGGCCCAGAACGGACAGACCAGACACCTGCGACGTAGGAACCTGATGTGTATGTATGTACCTTAACAACAAGAGTACAATGAGGTGACGCGACTATAGACAGCTCTTCTTCGTAGTAAGGAATAAAAAAGACACGAGACGTATATAGTTTCATCAGATGTATAGTTACAAAAGCACATTATTTTAACTGGCAATTTGCTTCCAATATTTATCCAGACCTATAGCTTAAGGACAAGAGCGTATCGTTCGCCGTTTTTTTCCTGTTTTTCATGAGTCGGGTTTCATGCGGTGTAGTTCAAAGCAATGCTGTTAATATAAACTTTTTATTAACTATATTTATAGAAGATGATGGAATTCCTTTCATTCGTCTTACAGACCCACGTAATATCTAACTAACACGTTCATTGCATGTCTGTGTTGCTGCCGTGTTTTATCAGCTAAGAGGGCAGATGGGAAGAGACAAGCGACAGTTGGGAGACAAAATAGTGCCACAGTAATTATTTTAATTTCAATGTAATGACGTCATTCAGCCTACAGACAAAAAATATATACGACACGATAAAATTAATTATGCCCACAAGGCACCTGACAAAGTTTTCACAATGATACTGTAAATCGTAATGTATTTTAATCACATCATTTATAGGCCTGCATATACAAACACGTTTAATACAAAATTAATTCATAACTCTTTGTATGTAATTTAATTGAATATTAATATACAATGACACGTCGCCAGATGAAATCTGGTTTTTTTTTTGTAACTACTCCGAACTGACACCTATATGACAAATGTACGGTTGTTATCTTCTTCGTAAATAATCAACTTGACGTAAACTTCAACCTCTGGTATATGTTGCTCTATGTAGGTGACCGTATGGTATGCAGGTTTAGATGGAACTAAACGCACACGGTCACTTACATACAGTGACATATACCAGAGGTCGTATTGATAAAATTGACTCTCCCGATGATGAGCACTTGGTTGCTCGAAACATGTAGAGAATTGGAATAAACAAATATAAGAAAAAGAAATGTGCGTCAAGTTGGTTATTTACAAAGATTGCAATAAGATGCACGGTCAACAAAACATAAAAGTACAGTTTTTAATCTAATCAATATGTTCCCCCCTCTTTTCTATGTAAGTCTTTATATATATATATATATATATATATCGGACTGCACGGCCACTACACACACACACACACACGACGGGGCAACCTTCATAGCCACCAGCCCGAGGACCTCAAATACCGCGGACTGAAAGTTATACGATACCAGCTGAGCCCGCTCTAACAATGCGAGACTTACAGGTTCTCACAGCGACGCTGCTGACGATCAAGTCTTCTGGGTAAACATTTGCAGTCGACACGACATAATATGCCAGAGGCTTCAGCATTCTGGTATTTAGAAATATAATTTAATCCGTGCCACCGAGCTGCAAGCGATTACGCTATATGCAGGGGTGTACACAACACAGTGTTCCGGCAGATTTACAACCAAAAGAAGATATCAAATTATATAGGACAGGCTTCAGAACCATTGTGGACGTCGCGCTAAGCAAAAGGGTCTCTGTTCCTTTCACGAATCAAATCTCCAGTTCGTACTGTCATGTGAAAAAAATATGTGGTTCCTTTAAGTTACAAAATACGACTCAGCCATGCGTTGTGGTATGGGAGGGCCGCCACTGAGTGTAATTCACAGCGTAGGGAAGCACGACCAGTTGCTACATATTAGGTACTGACTCTCTTTCCGAAGTTCAGAAACAGTAATACGGTCCATATAAGATATTCAGAAGAAGAAACTTTATTTGCGGTTTGATCCTTCAAAGTTTAGTGGCTACTGTACACACATGAGCTGGGGGTGTTAGAGCACAGGGTGCTTGTTAAGATATTCGGAACCAAGAACAAGAATATAACACGAGAGTGGAAAAAATTGCATAATGAGAAGCTTCATGATTTGCACCTCTCATCAAACATCACTATAGGCATAAAATCAAAGAGGATGAGATGGTTAGGGCTTATCACACGTAAGGAGGCGAGAACAGAAATGCTTTGAGAGTTTTGGTGGTGAAGCCTCAGAGAAAGCGACAACTATGGAAGGCCCTGGCGTCAGTGGAAGTATAATATTAAAATCGATCTCAGAGAAACAGTATGGGACGGTCCGGGTTGGACGCATATGGCTCAGGGTAAGGAAAATTGGAGGAATCTTGTGAATACGTTGATGAACCTTCGTGTTGCGTACATCGTGGCGATTTACTGGAGTATAAGAGGAAATATTAGCTTCTGAATAAGCACCCTGCTCCTTGAATCTAAACATTACATGTACCACCCGACGTAACGTTAGCTGCGATCCCGAAACATTAACCGGTTGTTCTTTATAACGGGATGGTAGGGTGTATCCTGTATGCAGGGACACGACTCTTTAAATATAATGTATATTAATGTTATTCTTCAATGGACCAACACAACACAAGGCGCCTTCAAGGCAGGTGAGAAATACTTACACCTCTCAACCCACACACCATCTGAGTCCACCCAAAAGCATCATTTACTGATTGTGCTGGAAGCATAGCAGCGGGGTCAAAACGATACCTCTCGCAGCGTCTTGCCTTGCAGCTCGAACAATGGCAGCTGCGTCATTGCACTGGATCTGCCTTACGCAAGCCATTTCCTGCTAACACAGCTGTCCTGCCAGTATGTTATACGTTTTAAACGGCGTATTCAGGGTTACAACACCGTGTCGACTGGCAAGTGCTTGCCGACGTCTCAAAGCAACACACCATCTCTCAGTCTTCACGGTGTAGAAAAGGCACCACCCTGAAGAAGGCAGTATATCCGAAATTGGCATTAACCGTCTGAGCCAATGCAAGGCCTAAAGTGACACCAAGATTACTAACTGATTTACGGGATGTGATGTGGCACATTCTGATAGGAATTTACCGAAGGATGGAGGCAGATTGTTTCTCCGGGCAGTTGGTTAATTTCTACCAGAACACATGCACTCACATACCGGAAGACAATGATAATATCGGCATTAAACAGAAGCTGTCGCACTGCGCGTACAACCCACGATACCGCCCACTTTATCCTCGACTGTCATCCCGGACGTGGTTTGAACGGACAAGTATAGTGTTTGATAAATCGTAAGTCATACATCGTGACACTCCACACTCTACATACGAACATTATAAACTTCCGTCTGCACCGTCCTTACGAAATGCAAAATCCATTGTTTTGTTATTTACATTCGACGGAATTCGTCATGGCGTAACAATGCGTGCGTAATCATACATGAACATTTGTTAACAATACACATTAATATTTTTTTTTGCAAACGTACCACAAACAAGTCACCCTCATTAGCCAAATAAATATTTCTTTTAGTCTGAACTCTTCCACCTACGCATTCCAGGTGTATATAGTTAATGGTGCACTTGATTAAACTCAATGACACACAATAGGTAGGACTCCTCTGGACGAGGGATCGGCCCGTCGCATAGCTCTCTACCTGACAACACACAACATTCACAAGAGACAGACATCCATGCACACGGCAAGATTCGAACCCGCAATCCCATCAAGCGAGCGGCAGCAGACCTACGCCTTAGACCGCGCGGCCACCGGTTTCGGCGAATGAAATAATCCAACTTTCAAATTCATCAATAACATCGGAATTTGAAAAGCATTATTTTCAAATTAAGTCAGTGCAATGCAGCACTGTCGTCACCAGAATACACTCATATGCAAATGAATACGACTGCTGCATTAGATACATAATGCAGCAATCCGTAAGAGCGTCCAAGTTAACTTCACTAAATCGGGCCAACTTCTGTGGTCAATTATAAAAGCAAGCTTCCCTATATGTTTTAATTAAAAACAGTTCGTAATATCCTTCCAAAACACATGTTTAAATGTAGAAACGTAGGGGTTTTTTTTTTTACATGACAGTTCTGTTATAAGAGGGCGCAGCACTGTTAAAATGTATGCAGTAGCACCAACCAACCATCCAACCAACGCTAAAACTTAACAATAGGCATCGCTGTGGAGAGGATATTTTATGATTTTTGACAAACATTTTCACGCATGAAGCTTCAAGCATTATGGGCATAAAAGTGGAGAAACAAGCACTATGGCTGAACGATGCATACATAACAGATATGTGCCTGCATGTAAGCAAAACGCACCAGACAGATACTGTGATTTCACCACAGTTGACGGATGAAATGCTGAGGGAGACTAACACAATGCAGCCGTTCTGCAAATGCAGACGGCGTATGACGAGACACCCTTTTAACGCGCGAGTCACAAACAGTAACACCGGTTCAAAATACTGTCAGTTTCGCACACAAGAATCATAACACACAACTGGGACAAGGAAAGAAAGACACCGAGTTTTCTGTGACGTTAACGCGGTGTCGGCTGGTAAATATCGACGTTTCGGTAGCTACCTAACAGCTAATAAATACGAAAATACTAAAAGATCGCTCTTTTATAGACAGTTGGTTTTCAATGTACTACCTTTTTAACACCCTACAATGCTTGAAGAATTTTTAAAACTAAAATAACAAAAGTTTTTATATTATCCTCATAAAGTGATTTTAGTGTACTGCCGTATCAGATGGGGACCGCGGTGGCACAGTGGTTAAGGTGTTGTGCTACAAATCGGAAGGTCGCTGGTTCGATTCCAGCTGGTGTCAGTGCATTTTTTCATTGACTTCCGGGAGTCGACTCAGCCTCTAACAGAAATGAGTACCAGGAGTATTTCCTGGGGATAAAGGCGGCCGGCGCGTGAGGCTGACAACCTACCACCATCCTGTGCCGTTGTCACGAAATCTGGGAACCTTAACTTCCTGAAACCGTCTGGGCCTGTCCAGGCCTGTAATGGGACTGTTTTACCTTCTTACCATATCAGATAATAGTAAGTTAAAACCGTCATATGACCAGTTCAATTCAACACTTTTGCTCCTATAACTGAAACTTGTGAGCATTTGGGATCCCATAACGCAGAAAAACTAAACAACTCTTGGATCTGTTTTCTTGGAGGGCCTGAGGATGACCGACTAGGTCGAAACATGTCGCCCTGACATATATACCAGTGTATATAAAATAAAAGTTGTGTTATAGACTGACGTGTAGGATTTATTTGTATGTTGTAACACTTCGGGATGGAAAACTTAAAAAAAAAAAAATACCTAACAGCCGTCGCGCTGTAACGGCCCAGAATACTTTGTTACCTCTAAGAGAACCCAAAATCTCGAAGGAACACAACTCTCGCTACACCACTTTCCCTCTAGAAATTAAAGTTTTCCCTGCCCACGTCATGAAGGTATATGTGGGTGGGCACTAGAAGGAGGTGAGTTGTCAACTTCACACCCCGGTCGTTTTACCCGAAGGAAGGAGCCTCAGTACCAACTTTTGCACACCATCGGCAATTTTGTCCAGAACCCATTTTCTCACCAGAGAAAAAAAAAGGGGGGGGGTTCTCTTTTTCCAGGAAGTGTATTGTTATAATTATGCACGGTTTAGTGTTAACAGAAAGGGTCCGGGGCAGATCAGTCAGTATAGTGACTAGGCTCGAGACCATACAGCCAAGGAAATGGAGTTCAATACCAGACAGAAGCAATAACTTTTTTCTTCTCCGCAGCTTCCGGACAGGCTCTGGGACACACTAAACCTGCCAGTCAACGGATTCAGGAAGATTTTTACGAGACTACACAGGCAAGGGCACGGATATGACCGCTCGCCACGTTCAAGGGTCGAGTTCAGCTATACTTCTATTTCTCCATGTTTTCCTAGCTTACACAACGTTGGTAGCGGAAGTTCCCATTTCGGACCTCACTTCAACCCCCCAGTCCACCGTCCCGTCCCGCAGGGTGAGAAACACTGCAGTACTCCAAACACCTAACACACCCTCGATACAATGCGAATAGCATTTCGTCACATGATACTACTTAACCTTAGCAGCTGATATGCCGAACGTTGACCTGGAGAGAACTAGATGACCTTGAGCATTCTGCTATAGTGATTTAGCTCCAAAGTCCTTGAAGCGTCTGACCTGTTCGGTCGAAATAAATGAAGAACAGTTACACCTCCATATCAAGGTCTGTTTGTACATGATCATAAGAAAAGAAATCCCTGTCTTTAAAGCAAAACATATTATTTATCTCAAGACTTACAGGTTGGAGGGGGGGGGGGGTTGTTGCGAAATATCCAGAAACTCGAAGTTTTCGAATTTCTGTCTCCTGCCCATTCGCGTTCGCAGTCATCTCTGTCACAGCAGCAGTAAAATTGTATGCTTAGTGCGGTCAGAGCAATGACATTGGTGCCCGAGAATGTCCGTTGAATTATACGGGTTTGGCGAGTCGAAGTCCATCTCAACCGCTCAATTCGCTTTCCGAAATACCGGATAGGAAACTCCATAGAGAAATCATTTCGTCGTGGTTTACTCAGTTTAAGATACCAGAAGGCTTGTCAAAGCAAAAATCACAATAAAAACCACGGGCTTCAGAAAACGATGCTGCAGTCACAGACGTCTACTGCAAGTTGCAGTTCACAAATTCGTACAGCTGCCCCATACAGCGATCCAAAGTGTAATGCATAACCGTTTCAGATTGCATGTTAACAAAATTGGGGCATACTTCTTCCAATATCATATGCAAATTCAATGTTGAATGAAAGCGACTACGATTCATTGCGATAAGCAATTCCCACAGAATAAACTTCACTTTCCATAAGTGACTACATTCAACGCCAGACCTGTGGAATGTCGGAAGCAGAAGAGCCACACGCAACTTTTATATACACAACTTGTGTATCATTCTATGACCGTGTGACAGGATCTTACTTTTCACACAAAACTGGGAGACAACCCTGTCCCAGTGTCATTATGTCCACCGAAAATCTCACGTGGACTGGCTCCGGTTCGAACTCGGGTCTTCGCGGTGAGGGTTAAAATTAATCCACATTATATATAAAGATTCAATCTGTGCTTCACAAAGAACACAATATGCTTCCATTAGAAAGAACAATCAATTAAAACGTGCAGAGAATCAGTCGCTGCTTTTGTGGAACGCACAAATACAACGGCTGGTCTAAACGCGGTAATATTTTAAGTTTAACAAACCTGGCACAATACAAAGACGGTTATAACTAGGCTACGAAGAGTTCAAGTAAAAGTAAAGCTGCCCCTGTGTTATGCTACGACGACATATTGTACAGTTGAGGTATAGTTCCACGCATTCGTAACCTCGGCACCAGACGGAGACGGTCAACTTAACGACCCGAACGTTGGAACCCCCGGGGGGAAGTGGCTTGGTATTTTCGAATGTTATCCGAAATTCTTCTGTTGGGGTAGGGGGGGGGGGGCACCACCCGTCACAACACTCGCAACTTGCCGTCTGCCAGTCGAATACGAAGACTCCAATCCGCCGTGTTCAATTACCGGCCGATATATCGCCTCTCTCCTTCAGCAGTAATCTTAGAAACTGCCACTTCGTTGCAACACGCAGCTTAAGTCTTTCGAACTGTCGCCCACTTTTGTTTGCTCCCACAGCGCTTACCGTATACGAAACACTGTTCAACAGGCGCACAAACAGGAATGATAAGCCTATGCACGAGAGGGCTGTAAACTGCGGTCCACAGGCTGAACGCGGACAAGGGCCAGTGTCGCTTGAGGTAAAACAGATGGCGAAATGAGAGGCCGTGGCAAGTCACGAGGAAACACAGTCTGTCGTGCCTGAGGCCGTTCGTGATTTTAATCCGTATTTCCAAGCAAGTGAGGAGACAGTACCTCAAATTTTACATTGCTATTCCCAGCATTATGGTCAAGTAAACAGCACACACAACACCAACAAATGCACTGTTCCATAATCAATTTATGCGTGCTGTCTTCTACATAGTTTCTGCATGTTTCGGCCCTATTATCTCGTCATCTTCAGAGAACTGACACCAACACTTAAAACAAACAGCAATAACATAAGCCACAATAAACATATTCATGCATGCGTTTTATAAATAGCGCAGAATTTTACAGGTTTTGATTAAAATTATGTACATAAATATAATATGATATTGGTAAAACAGTAGTAATACCGTTTTTTAAATGGTTAAAAATTTTACATGGTTACATATACAATTTTTAACCGTATTATTTGTGTTTATAATGTAATAATATGCTTTATTTTTAACCATATTATAAATATTTTTACCAACATTATATTATATTTATGCATAACATTTTAACCAAAACTTGTAAAATTCTGCACTACTGATAACACAACATATGTATGTTTATTGTGGCCTAATTTATTGCTGCATGTTTTAAAGAAATGTTGATGTCAGTTCCCTGAAGATGGCGAAATAACACAGCAGAGACCGTAGGAGCTATGTGTAAAATTGTAAGTGTAAATTATAGAAGAGTGCATCTGTGGGTGTTACGTGAATTATTTACTACGACTCAACTGATTCGTTGCACTTCATTTGCAATTAATTTACTGTGTATCACCCTATCGTTCCAAGCTATGAGTGAGTTATGAACAATGTCGCTAAATGATCTGCAAACAAGCAAGTAGAAACGATACAATCCAGCCTTCCGAAATACCTGCTTAAGCCCCATGTCGATGGTTTAGATTCGTAACAAATAAATTGGATACTGTGCTTTACTGATTTCCGTTAGGTGATCAAGTTATAATGATGATGATGATGATGATGATGAACTTTACATTGACTGTGAACGTGTGTCAGATCACTGACGCTAAGTCGGGGTAGCTTCATTAATAATCACATTGCGTTTCTTCGTGATGCCACAAAATCTCGATGTTGTTTTAACTGTAATCTGTGTTAACTTCGTTTACTCAACGCATCAGATCGGAAAAATCGTCATATTCTACGTTCATCTACACACAGATACGATTCATGTGGCATGCATATGAATTAAATCGACGACATCATACATGAGAGGCTGACAGGGACTGTTGCTGCCCAAGAAATTCCCCCCCACGTTTATCCTGCTGTTTGATTCTGTTACTGTGCCAGATAAATCCGCTACATATCTCTTAACCCCTAATTATTTCTGCTACATTTTATTTTATTTTCCCGCATATTCATAAGTCTCTACGGTGGTCCTTTTCCTTCGGATTTTACAAACAAATTTTTGTACGAATTTACAATTTCCACTATGCGTGCTAAAGTCCAGTCAATCTCTTCTTCATTTCTCTTTAATACCGATGCGAGGAAGTCTACTATTGAATTTGCTAAAAAAAATCAAAGAAATTCAATAAATTATACAAAAGGAATGGCTATAGCGGGAAGTGTCATACTACTACTACCACCACCACCACAACTGATAACAATGATGATATAATTCTCAGCGCCTTTTTTGCTGAATATCAATTCGCCTATATAATTCAATATTAAATTTAGTTCCCTATCCTGTGATCATCCAAGTGCCAGATCAGAGGTGAAGCTCCCAACTTCAGACATTTCATGCAATACCGCAGCGCATGAGGAGCGCTGTCAAACACGTCGCAGAAGTTGATACAAGTGTGAGGAGCAATCTGTAATAATGATTAGCAAGTGAAGGCCAAAACAGCTCTGACAAGACAACACCTCCGGTGCCACATCGTCCTCCACAACCCTCGTATTACGGTAACTCAACCATGTTGAGAAACCAGCGTCTAAAAATTCCGAGTTTGTGGCACGGTCTATACATAAATCGGTACTGTCAGTTCACAACACGCTGACTGTGGAATTCCACAGAACAGGCCTACTTCATTTCCCATCTACGGGGTACTCATTATATTACTCCGCGCGAACCGATCGTAAGGAAGGAACCGGTCTGTGCCAGCTGATGCTGACAAGCCCCCTGTGCTATGCGTCACTGTTGTGTTATCAAAGCACACTAAAATTTGTCGTGTTTATGTTACAAGCCTAACAAATTCTGTTGGGAAGCGTGACATTGTAAAGTAACTGGAGAAAGCGAAACAAAGGGCGGGCCTGATATCGGTGGGTTAGTATACTTAGCCATATCTGAAAATAACATGGCAACACAGCAAGATTATATCAACACCGATTAGAGTATGGACTCAGCAAAGCAAAGAAAACAAAAGTGATACCTCGTATCTACCTCGTGATGCTTGTCACTAGGAAATAGACAGTCGCCATTTTACTGCCTCCGTACGCTCTCCCCATCAAGCAGCACAGCCAAGGCATGCTGTTAAGACGCGCTGACTACAGTCCCTCCCTGATCATAATTCGTGTGTTCGTAACAACCAATACCTCAACAATCCTCGTACCAAAAATGCTAAGAATCCTGCCGTCTGGCAATCGTAGAGAAAACAGGTCAGTCAGAACAAGAGGGTATAGATTGTACAAAAATCCCACGTCGATATCGTGTATCCAAAAAAAAAAAAAAACTACTGCATATGCACGTTATGGATGTTTTGTAAGCAGATGAGAAAAAGTGGTTTCAAATTGTCAGAGCTTTCTAACGAGCAAGATTACTGAGTTATATCTGATAAAACTTGTTTGGTTAAGATATCAACGCTTCACCATTCGGATACCAGACTTTAACGCAATAAAGCAAGCCGAAACATTAACAGCAAGGCGTATTTGAACCTAAGCAGGCAACAAAAAATTACCAAATGTTAAACTCATCTAGCACAGTAATTAGTACAGGCTTATTTATCCCAAGTGTGAAATTAAAATCTCTGAATTTTGTCCACATATTATCATGTGTTACATATGATCAGCACAATAAAAATTATTTCCCTATACGGAATACACCGACAGGCCTTCCTAATGAAAACACAATGTGTTCTTTGTGAAGTACGAACAGTATATGTAGGCTTACAACATAATGCACATTACGTTTGTCTGCAAGGGATTATACAGCCAACTGAACCAAAAACTCCGTTCTACAGACGACGGAAAGGAAATTAACAGACGCATACTATGCAGTGTCTTTTAACAGACGTACGTATTTGTATCGGTTACCTCACCTGACCGTGCGACTTCGAGGTACACACAAGTGGTAAAAGACAGTATAACACCACAGCAATTCAAAACTGAGTTACAAGTTTTAAAACATGGTAGCGTGTAACGTAACTTACGCGAACGTTGTGAAAAACGAACTATTAAAACTACAGACTGTAAAATTGGCGTTGTGTTTCAGGGTAAATGCGTGTTGCCTCAGTCTAGGAAAACGAAACAACGGAAACATAGCACCGGTAGAATGCAAGAAACTACGCTCACATTTAACAAACCAAATCGTACGCAGTGTGTGTGTGTGGTAAAATGGGGCATCCGTGCCTTGTCCTATTTTTCCACGCAATGACACGTCTCAAAATACGTGTTTTCGCACGGAAAATCTGAACGCACAGTATTAAGATTAACTCTTTAACAGCCGATGGGACAAGAGTTGAACAGTGCAATTAAATATTAGATTGTGTACTCACCTTTATGGTGTCTTAGATGATGGTGTCCACAACAAGGCGTTTCATAGTAGAATGCCCAGTGGTTATCATAATCAGCATCAGCTTGGAATACACCGAGTTCGGAGAAGACAATAAAAATCAGTACAAGACGCAAACACGCGAACATCTTGCCAGACATTGCTAACAGGTTCAAACACGGCACTTTCTGTGTGTAAACAGTACTCCGTAACCTACACGTCTATATCAACAGTGCAGTGAGTGAAACATTCACATCGTCACAGGACGCAGTAACAAATATTTAAGCGTACGCTACACAAATAACCAGTAAATCTTATAGCTGTGTGTAACACGGTAAAACTCGCAGTGGAACATGCACGTGTGGTTACGGCCACCCGGCGGTGCCGTCAGCAGCTAAATACAACTAACAGCCTCAACGGCCGCTGGCAAGCCACCAACTAACAACGCTGAGCGAGCGACCGGTGTGTATTCCAGCTATGCCGCTCGGAACGGCTCGGTAACTTCCGATATCCTGCGCCAAGCGACTGTGTGTTCCTGTGTGTGCTATGGATGTCCTGCTGCTAGCAAGGCGGCTTTCCCAGTTTAATAGGGCAATAATTTTGACAGTCTCTTTTCTTTATTTCTCAAAAAAAGAACAGTAAACAAGGCGAATCTTCACCACGGGGCAATTGTCAAGTTCGTAACAATTATGTATTCTCTCTTTACCACGCAATAATCGAATACTAAAGAAGATGAGATGGCGGGACATATAGCAAGAAACACAATTTGAGCCGGAAAACGTGACCGGACGAGCTCATTTGACAGACACAGGCGTAGATGTAAGAAACAAAGCGTCAGTATGTGAAGTGGATTAATCTGGCTCAGGGCAAGGTCCAGTGACTAGTAGCTGTGAATGTGATAATGGAGCCTCTACGTCCCAAGCAGGCAGGGAATTCTTTGACCACTTCAGCGATCAACTTCTCGAGTAAGATAATATCATATTGGTTACCAATAGTTACGTAGTATAATAGTTTCGAGACATCGCGTTTTTTGAAGCAGGATTATCCACGTCTTTTTAGCTTGGTGGTTAGCTTCATAACCCACCCTGTATTCTTTCGCATTCTGAAGCAGACAGTGTAGAAAATGGAACTATATTTTCGTCTGCCATTTCTGGCGTTGTCCACTTCGTATTCTTACCAAAAAACAACACCTCTTTTCGCGTTTCCGCTACTTATTTGGCAAACTGGCACTCAAATGTTTGTTACCATATCAACTTAATCCTGACCAGTTTTACTTCACTTGTGAAAGGAGCTGCACCTGCAGCTGACGTCATTCGACTTGCACTGGGCACAACATTTAGATGTGTGCAGGAGCAAGCTTCTCCAGTTGAAAGTAATTAAATGGGTGGTAATTACGGCAGCAACACTAGATTATTATGTCGAATCAAAACGCTACACGTCTGCGTACCAAATTAACCAATTAGCACCATGGTATACAGAACAACACGTACCAAATTAACCAATTAGCACCATGGTATACAGAACAACACGTACCAAATTAACCAATTAGCACCATGGTATACAGA
>Ga0131853_10006597_pt1 | contig 20950 bp, 14 predicted proteins | sample TergutLab28metaG_FD_92764 | JGI IMG/M metagenome (GOLD analysis project Ga0131853, IMG submission 92764) | Labiotermes labralis P1 segment gut microbial communities from Petit-Saut dam, French Guiana - Lab288 P1 (version 2) (version 2) | ecosystem: Host-associated > Arthropoda: Insects >...
AACTGGCAGAGACCAGGGGTGTCAAAGACCACATCTGGATACATAACCATAGGGGGAAAGGAAATGATTAAAGAGAAAGGAATATCGTAGGAAATATTTGATGAATTTAAATTTTAAGTCTTTCTATTAATCGCGAGTTTAGTTGGCGACCTCTTAACTGGAAGTCCTGACTTTGATTTTTTGTTAAGTTATCTGGGATTTTTGGCGGAAAGATGAGAGCGCAACGAGTTTTTGTTCTAGTACTTTGGTGTCTTGATTGTGAACCGAATGGTAGCAGGCAATCCCTGAATTTTATTTCCTAATGAGGAACTCCGTGTATCATCATTAGTCCGATCAGATCAATGATAAACAGCCGTTACATGTAGCACACGTTGGGGAGATGAGAAATGAATACAAAGTTTTTATCGAAATGCCTGGAGAGACGTTTCCGGCCAAGATCCACAAACTTTCCAAGAAAATATTTCGAAAATATGAAACAGACAATTGTTCTTATTAATTAGTGTTGCGAAACCCCATTAGCAGGCGGCAATGGGTCTCAGTACCCGGTGTAACTGTGGACTTTGTGAATAATGGAAGGGATTTGATCAGACCGGGTATTCCCATAGTGCCAATGAAGGGCAGCATAGAATGGTACATACTACAATCCCCAACATCAATAGAGCAACAACACAGTAATGAGTAGGACCATTTAAATCCTCTGTTTGAATACTTTTATTCCGCCCCAAATCCAAACCCAGTGTTTCCCGAATACAAACCAAAGACGTTATCATGCCAAAATAATGTTTCATGGTGGAAAAAACTCAATATCAACGGACAAATGACCTTGAAGTACGTCCAGGACAAACAGCCAAATTAATATTACGCTTAAGCACTATTACCAAGGACACTGTCCTATATACACCTAATATAATGGGCTTGGTTTATGAAGGGCGGATGATTTGAGTGAGTGATTAGTTACGCCAGATGGTCGAAGTCCCACAGACGGAACTACGCTTAGTGAACCACAAAATCAAGATTCCATCTTATCGGAATGATGGGTGCTTTTAACTGCTAAATATCGTAACTGTTTGGAATGTCGGATGACTGAACAGTTGAGAAAAATACCGTAAGAGAAGTTACTGAAAAACTAATGTTAAATATGACTTCTTTTTTTCATGAAGTGTTATAATCGATTATCAGATATGATCGACACGTATAGTATCGATATACGAGTATATCGTTCATCCCGAATTCCGTCTTATAAAATTCTGAAATTCAGGTTATCGCTTATTTCCATATACTGTTAACAAAAAAATTCCAGTGCTTCGAATTTCTTCTTCATAACTGCATGTGAGTCAAACGTATGCTGAGCGTATTCTAGGAAGGAATCATGAGAATGTTAAGGTTAACATTCACGATTCACATTAAAAGGGAAACGTTTTGCCAGACCATCGAAAATTTATAAAAAATGTAATCAACCACAGTTACTGAACAATTACTGTTACAAATTACACTTTGTTTCATGATATGTTTTACTTTCCTTACCTCAAACATGACACGTTTATGGTATTAGAAGAAAATAATGTAACAACCAATATTGTTAATGACTTCATAAATCATTACGAATTAAAAAATCCCTGACAAAACACGCCATGGATCCGCGCATGAATACTGTGTTAACGTCATGTGGGGGGGGGGGCCCTTTCTAGAATACGTTATTTGAGGCAACGGGAAGGGCGTAAACAGAATACGAACTGCGTGTTAACAATATCGGCTCCGACTGCAATACACTTTAGCCCATACAGACAAACAACACTTTGCATTCAAACAGTAAATCACAGCACTATACGAACTGAAGCCCAGAATTCCGTCCTTGTTTGCGTTTCTTCCACCATTCCTTTCTACTTTTCTTTCAATCATTCTTTCTGGAACGTATATTCGTCAAGCTCTTGACTGAACACTGATCCACCTTGAAACAGAGAGGAGGTTATGGGACTTAAAAATTTAAAAGCGTGCCGTATTCATCTTCGCAGCATTTCTTCCGCGTTGACACTATTACGTAGTATTACGAAACATGGAAAACTAAGTGAAGTAAATCATACAAAATAAATAAATAAATAAACTCCATCAGATGTTATCTAATTCATAAGGCTTCTGCTTTTTAACAGCCTTTGTTACACCAGCTGACACAAAATTTTTTCCAACAGCGTCAACACTTCCCTTCTACCAAGGTGTTCTACGCATAAGGATAAGGCTACATTATTAACGGAAGAATCTGTTTAAACAACAGATTCCTACGCGGTTTATTTTGACCAACAATACACTTTTGCTCTTGGACAGTAACATTCTATAACTACGTGTACTTAAAACATAATTCCGATTAAATTCCCCCTTTAGCCACTGTTCAAGTTTTATTTGCAGGAAATGGCAGTCGTGTCCACAACTCAACGAATAACTCAGTATGTACTTTAATCAACCAAAACGTATCTATTCTCTTTTAAGAAACTATTTTCGTGTACACTTAAGATCTTTATATTTTATGAGGAAGAACAGTTTTTCTTCCATGCAACTGCGTGTTTCAGTATCTGTAGGCGGTACGGAAAGCCGGACTAAGGGGCGGCCAGCTGGGCAGCTGCCCGGGGCGCCAACCTATACGTAGCTTTAAGAATAATCACAATTATGATACCAGTAAGCTCAGATTTTCACACTCGAAAGAATTTCTCCGAAAATTATTCGCAATTTGGGCACGCGCCAGCCCTGTTCCAGACCGAATAAATTTCAAGGAATATCGGTTTAAGGGGGCGCCGAATCATTAGCCTGCCTCTTCCAGGGGCGCCCACATGTCTCAGGCTGGCTGGCAGTACGTCACGAAACGTCAGATAGAAGTAAAATAATAATAATATGCAGGAAGCCGCGTCACGCGAAAGGCAGCTAGAGACCTTGACCCTGCAGCATGCTCTGAACCGATGGCATCGCGTTGTTCGAACCTACAGGCTTGGTCTGCGCATCGTGTACACGACGTTGCGGAATAACCACACTGAAACACATGAAATGCTGAAGACGGTGACCGTACAACCGACTACTACCCGCGAAGAAGGCTTTTCCGGGTGCTTCCGAGCTGTTATAAGCGTATTCGGTCCCTCGGGGACTATTTTGAGGGAACTGATTAATATACTGTCCCATCAGTAGTTCTCAGAGACGCTTAATTTTCGAGATGCACTACAGGGTCACGATACATAGTTTGGGGACGCTGTTTGTCACAACGATAAAACGCGTTGATAAGTGTCAATATACGCTACACATTGAAAATTTCCGAGACAATAACCTGGAAAATCTAAGACAAGCTGAGGCCATTTAGGATCTTGGAATTCCTCTACAAAAATATTTGACTTGTATCTTAAAATACATATTAACCACCTGCACCGAACTTCGTCCAAGTATCCAACAACAATACAAACTGCACAGGGCACTAAGTGTAGTTTTTGTATTATATTCACGTGCATTATCCTGGTGTGTTACTCTTACAATAAACCGGTATTTCTACGCGTCAGACACAAGTTACGTTCAGTATAGCCTGATGCCATCCTGATAAAAGGCCAAAACCTGTGACTGTTGGGTTTTTAACAAAATATAAGTTGTGTTTGACGGAAGTACTTATTTCACACTCAAACTACGTAATAGAGCAAATTGTGGGTTGTTTGACCGTGCATCTTCCTCATGAAATAATGTGAAATGCCAACTTGAAGCAACAAGGTAATTTTATTGATGTATTCTTAGCTCGACATGTTTCGGGCGTATGCGACCGAAACATGCCGAGCTAAGAATACATCAATAAAATTACCTTGTTGCATCAAGTTGGTATTTCACATTATTTCAAGAGCAAATTGTCTCAGGCGGTAAAATGCCTGATTTGTGTTCAAGAGTTATCGGATTCCACGTTCAGCTGGCATAATGTCTACTGTAATCGAGATTTTTAATCATATTTCTTAGTCCCTCGAGGCAAATGACGGGGTGGTACAGTACCTTTAAAATGCCACGACCACTTCCTTTATCACGTTTTATTTCATTATCACCATCGAACGATTCAATGCTATATACAAGGGGTGGTAAGCTAACAAGCTTCGGGAACCGCACTTTAGGAGGAAACTTAGGCATGGACCCTGCATTAATAAATAAAATATTTCCCGCCCTTATTTGATGGCTTCTTCCCCCCCCCCCCACCAACTACAATCGGTTAATTCCAATTAGTTATGTGCCTCCTTTCCTTAGAAAACCCATTTAAAATGACGTTCATGGTCAGCCTCGTGTGCGTGTGAACTACGTTCTTGCAAACATAGTTGCGGTGGAAAAGCAGTACGTATTACACATTAATGAATGTGTTTGTAGCCTTAGGCACCCAGCATGCAAAGCGCATGCACCGTACTAATCCTAAGGCCTGTCCGGCTCTACAGTATCTTTCCACGTTATCTCATGAACGGCACGATTTTCGTAAAAACGTTATTGAACTCAAAACGTATGCTTGGATTTTGTCTACAACTTTCGTCTGGAACATTTCTCATTCTAATATGAGATAAGCGTCTACTGGTCTTCATGCAACGTACCCGTTATTCTTGTTATATTTTAATGAAACTTGCATTTTCTCGACAGATTTTCGAAAAATACTGAAATATCAAATTTAATGAAAATCCGTCAAGTGGGAGTCCAGTTGTTTTATATGGACGGACGGGCACAGATATGACGAAGGCAAGAGTCTTTTTTGCAATTTTACGAACGCGCCTAAAATAGAATAAATCCATTTAGTATAATGCAATTGCATATCACATTCAACACACAAATACAAAATTACATTACTATACAAAATAAACATGCTTGTTTTCAAAACAAGTCCAAAGTCAATGACTGTATTCATCATCACTCGTCACGAGTTAGGCCTTAATCTGCTGCAACCTCGTCTAAGAGGCAGTGAAGTGCAATCAGTAACATCCCCTACCCCAACCCCAACCTCACCAACCGCTGGTAAATCCTACCCTAACTACGAGGCTCTAGGCAGAGGATCACAACGGTATAACTGTTCCATCATCCGTAGAGGAAATGCTGCTGAACACACCTGTCCAGGGGGCTAAAAGGTAGCAACCCCACCAATGGACTACACAGCAGCAGGCTAGGAACACGCCCTAGGGAATTACGTATTACTTTCAAGCCTCAGCTGTAAAGACAACAGGATGGCAAACTTGACGACGAACTATGGCAATGATTATAGTAATGATATAAAATATCCGGTGGGATTCTGTGCATGTTAGCACCACGTATGACAAAAAACGAAGCTTTGATAGGGTTGAGTTATCCGTGGGGAAAAGTGCAAGATACGGGCCTCTCTCACCGGATACAACTATTGTAATGCAAGGTCGGTTAGTCCCGGCATTGTGGTTCGATCATTATGCTTTGTTCCCATTCACACGTTTATCCCCCAGTACTGTGTAACCGGAAAACAGTTCTTATCGTAAGATGGCATATGTGCTTTAGAAAATATATTTCTCAAATGAGAAAATATGCGACTGATGTACCGCTTCCATGAAACAGTGAAATGTCATCCACATACTCGCCAAAATACTTCATATCGCCAAAGTTAGGCTTCTGTTATTAACATATCCGCATGTCCGCGCATTCCAACCAACTGTGAAAACAAAATTTTTCCCAAAATAATGATACGTTATTTCAGTTCAATTACAGTGCTACTTCGGGCATGCAAACAAAATGAAATCCTTGGCCTACTTACTTCGCGGCGGCACAGAAGACTTTCAGACGTACAGCTCTTGTGATATTAACGTCATAATTACACTAAGTTTATAACCCAAAGGTAAATTACGTAGGACAAACTAGCATGCAAAGCTGATAAGGAGGTTTACAGGGTCAAATTCTAGTGAAGGCCGCTTACTGCTTGAAACTATACACATGCGGTCCAAAAGTTTTAGGACTGATTTTTTTTTAAATCGAAGACATACATTTTTTATTCAAAATAAGCACAATTGGCATATAAATAGGCTTTTGTGCAGTCGTACAGTTTCTGAAAAGCTGCCGAAAATTTCTGCTTTTGGACCTTCTTTAATTCAACAGTTACGACTTCTTGGATCTCAGTAACATCCGCAAAGTGGAGTGCTTTTAACACGCGATGCATACTGACTGTCGTCGCCGCTGCCGCTGCCGCCGCCGCCGCCGGCGCCGCTACCACCACCACAACCGCCGCTACCACCACCACCACCACCACCACCACCACACCCGCCGCTACCACCACCATCACCACCACACCCGCCGCTACCACCACCACCACCGCCGCCGCCGCCGCCTCCACCACGTTTTTCTGCATTTCGTTTTAGTTTTCTCTACAGTACTTGCATCTGTTTTTTGCAGTCGTTATTAATATCGTTAATATTATTTAAAAATTATTCATATCAAGTTTTCTTGTGCTTAGTTAAGCACCACCATAAGATGTAACACACATTATTAACCCTCTTACATGATACTTCTGAGCAGTCACTTTCTGCTTCAGCCCAACAGAAAGACCTCCCAGTATCCACCGAGTACAGGAATCGACAGCAGTCAAGAGAATTATTCCTGTCCCGCCAGGAAACGAACCCCGTTCATCAGCCCTCAACCAACTATCATACAATGAGCTACCCTCGAGCCCGACAGATTCTAAATTACATTTCCCAAATACACCCTCGACGTTTTGCAAGGTTGCTATGTTTGTTAAATTAATACCTTATACACAATATTCAACGTGATATTTCGAAATTATCATCACAGCAAATCCCATATTCCTAGTTCAAATACAGTCGCACTCGGTTGAAACGCCATAAAAGGACCTGAATATTTTGTCTTTTAAACGAGTGATGTTCTAGCCTTGAAGAATACTGTTACGGTTCACAGTGAGCAAATAATTGGTACCACAGAATATCTGATGCTACAGACGAGGTGTTGAACTAACCGATGTTTACAAATTCTATCAGCCGACACAGCACTGAAATTTATCCCATCTGGTATCATTTGATGAGGCAGGAACTGTCTTAATAATACGTTTGATCCCGTGAAGATTCACCACGTATCTAAATATGATGGTAGTGGTGCTACAGTTTTAAATGCGTGTGTTATGGTTCTGTGAGTTGTGTCCGTCTGATCAGTCCGAGTTCATGGTTCTTTTTTATTGTTTGTATTTTAATTTCTGGTGCGTTCCTGTCACTACTTTTTGAGTCTTGTTGTCGTTTCTTTATTTTATTTTTCTATACCTCTTTTTTTCCTGTTACAACCCCTGGATGTGTCCTGTTCTCAGTTGCTTATCTAAACTAGTTCAGTGTTTCTTTGGTGTCCTTGACTGAGGATTTTTACCGTGCTTTTTTCATCAGTTGTAAGGAAAATGCTAGGGCACAGCACGCACTCTTCCTATGTAAGGCGGCTAAATGTCACTGCGACGTAGTCTAACTTTAACTCTGGACATGGCCCTTCTGGGTTCGAATCCCAGAAAGCCTTCCAGCCAAAGTTATGCCCCCCTTATAAGGCCTATTGCCTCTTGAGCAATGGTCCTCAGTTTGCCCACGTCGCGATCTTCAACCGCGACGGGAAATCGTTAGCGTAAGCGCAATCCCATTTACAGTTTAAGGTGTCTGTTACTGAACCCAGCGACGTGGTTAACGCAGGAATGGCTAAACATACCGAGGGACGTCGACCTGCGCTTTCGCGCAAGTCTCCGCCTTCAGTTAGCTCTTTGGTTGGTTGGTTAGTCTTTGGTATCCAGTAAATGCAAACAGCTCCATCTAAGAGGTTCACCGGTTTAGGTGATTCTTACCTGAAGACAGAAGTACAGCCGGCTTCCGAAATGGCGTGTTTTTTTAAAGGGACTAAAAATTCTAGACGATGGACAAGGTTCGAAAAAAACGAAAATGTAACAGTGAGTTACACGCCATCGTCAAAGCCCTATACCGTCGATGTCGTTACAACCGGGTTCAAATGTAGTTCCATAGTTAACGCCGTCAAACTGAAGACTAACTGGTCTGCTCGGCGGCTATGTTGCATCATACGATTTAAAAAATCCTATTACATATTTCAAAGATGTACGACCACAACTTCAGATCCAGACCTTAATGGGAGTAATGTCTTAATGTTATTCATCTCCGTTGTGTTGTCCAGTATCAGAATAAAACCAACACATAATCCGTCAAATACTACGGATTAGACGTTGGCTTTACTCGGAATTAATGTCTCTCCCACTTCACTAGTCTACACGATGTCGTCTTGACATTACTGGCTACAAAAAATTAAAAAAAAAAAAATTACAAGTTTGGAGTGTCCTCCAATAACATAACGTTCGCAGCGAAATTCGTGAAAAGCGGTCAAACTGGTTCATACACTGAAGGGAGAAACCTACAGACAGCGGAACGATCACATAAGGTATGGTACATATTTAACATCCACGTTACATTCACGTCTCCAGTGTTGCTATGCATTCACACTAAGATTCAGTGTGACAATATTTCTGCAAAAGATGTTTCCTAGGTAAACAATGGAGCAGCAGTTTCAAGATCCACATGTTCGGACTGGAAAGTATACACTGACAACACAACAAGCATACATTCTTTGTCAGCCGCCATAATTTGCATAAACTATAACCACAACAACATACAGGTTACCATTTGAATGACACCTATACCTGTGCTTCTAGCTTCGTACGTAACCCGAATAACACTAGCCACATTTAACAAACAACTGCACAGTATGCCGGGTGATTCAAATGCAAAGTAAAGCAGACCCATATTCAACTGGCGGGAAAGGATGAGAAGCAGCGTCCCCTCTCATTTTTAATGGCCTGTGTAAGCAAATATTTCAAGATGTGCAATTTTTTTCTCCATTTACAAAAACCCGTGCGCACTAAATGCAGTGTATGTAAAATTATAAACCTGAAATTATTTTTTGTTAATACAGTCATTATCACAGTTAATAAAATGTAATTGTATGTTTTAGCAAAACAGGAAATAACCAGGATAATAAAAAAACAGGAAATTACAATGTGTGATTTCAGGCTTCTGCCACGAAGTAGATGAGAAATGCGCTCTTCTCGATTATTACGCAGTGAGCAGTGGTAATTTCTTACCGAGGTTTCGGGACAACTTATCGGTCCCATCTTCAAGGTAGCTGCGTAATAACCGAGAACAGCATGGTTCTCAGGACACTGTTACGATTTTTTTATTATTACGTTATACAATTGACAATAAAAATAAATACTAATCAAACCTGTACAATTTTGATTTTTTAATTAAGGCCATGTTTGTTTTGTTAATAAATATTTTTTGCAATTTAATATTTTGTGTGTAAATCAATTTTATATGAGCGCTGTATTCATATTCTCTGTGCCCGCGCACAGCTTGGAGGGAAAATTGGTGGGAGGTGTAGAGCATTCATGAAATGCGATTTAAATGGGCTTATTACACAGATTCATTTAGTATATACACAATTGACTACTAGACCCTTACTGTACCACAAATTAACAAAGTTACGTACTAATTTGACTATAAAAGGCTTGTCACATATAATACACATTCATACATATATAATCTAGTACTGTAAGGCCTTGACAAGACCTGATTGGTAATTTAGTCATACTAATAATTTTGTATTTTATTACTGCTGTATTATTTATATGATTCAATTCCTTCCAGCTTTACAGGCCCTATAAATCACAATCCTGGAGCTATTCGGTGAAGCAGGCGGTTGAGGCACTGCGCTACATGCCGGAAGGTCGCGGGTTCTATTCCCGATGGGATATTTTCATTGACTTAATCCTTCCGACCGCACCACGGCCCTGGCGTCGACTCAGCATCTAAAGGAAATGAGTACCAGGGATATCTCCTGAGAGGTAAAGGCGGCTGGTGTGTAGGGCTGACAACCTTAATTCATGTGCCAACTGCCTAGAATTCTGGAAGCCTCAACCTCCTGGAGCCCTAGGACCTACCCAGGCCTCTTTTAGTATAGCTATACTTGAACCTTTATAAATTACAATCCTATGGCATGTTACCCTTAAAATTATCAAAATGCATCTTGGGACGAAGAATTTGAGTTACGCTTCCGAATACTCAATTACGGGACAAGCATGTGCATATTCCACAAGAATAAGGTGAAAGTAATGTTGTCCCAGTCCACGCTAAGAAGGCATGGGTGTGGGTGCATGTATAGCTCCACTCATTCTTAATCTCGGCACCAGATGGAGATGTGTGGTCAACTTAACGCCCCGGCCACTTTACCACGAGGAAAGCACCCCGGTACCCACTGAACAGGAGAATGACTGAGCCCCAGTGATCTGAAAGCTTTGCAGAAAAGAAAAATACCTTGCTCCTGCCAGGAATCGAACCCCGGATCGTCCAGCCCATAAGTCAGTCACTACTCCAACATACGCTATTTCGGTTCTAAAATGTTGACGCGAAGTGTCAGCAACACGTCATCAGTGAAGGAATGAATTCAGGACATCCTAAGAGAGACAATGAAACATGTTCCTTCCCATCGTAAACAAAACGTCACAAAGTGAAAGGGTGCCAACTATGGCCTGCAGGCCAGATATAAAAGCCCATGATGAAATTCAGTCTGGCGTGTGATGTTTTGGTAATATTTTATTAATTTCTGCTTCCTCACTCACTGTATGCAGTACGCAAATAAAGCTAGCTTACTAGCCACAATCTCCATCTGACAGCCTTCCCAAAACTTTATCATAACGATCATCCGGAAGATCCCCACAAAAAGGTCTCCGGATTGCACAGCGAAGCAATCTAGCAAATCTACATAACATACAATACTTCAAACTGCACCATCCTGTGAAAGATACCCCACAAATAGGACACGGAAATGTTTTTCACTCTAGAAGAGGCCATGAAAGGCCCAGGGGGGAAGTGGATGTATATCTCTACTCCGTCCTAAACCTCGGCGCTGGATGGGGGTAGGTGGTCAATACCACGCTCCGGCCGCTTTACACCCTGAATGATTCTGTACCCATTGTATAGGTGGCCGGGTGGGTCCCAGGCCGATCTGAACGGGTGCGAAAAATCTCGCCTCAACCGGGATTCGATCCCCAAACCGTCCAGCTCGTAGCGAGTTTCTATACGACTGAGCTATCCCAGCCCACACGGCAGTCGAATACACATAAAAAACGAGTAATCAAGAAGAAAAGAAACGCGGTTCTACCCTTGAAAGATACATGCGCAACCAGCATGTTTCGACTAGACAAAACTACGGCAACAGAGAACCTGGCGACACCAAGCGATATTTCATATCCATAATTTTAAAACAAAAATTTTTTGCTATAGACTACGAATAGAGCAATCCAAGGTATTATTCCACACACAGACTTACTGTTAGTTATGTCCACATTGGACCAAAGTCATAAATAAATCCGTTGAGCCAAAATTGTAAATATAATGGGATCTCATTACTTTATGTCGATAAAAGAAGTCATCCTTACAACAGCATATTCAACAGATGAATGTGTAACCTAATGGGATCCAGATAGTTTCCGGCCCAAACATGTCGTCGCCTAAGTTTAACACACGAATACAAGGCGTAAAGTAAAGGTAAACTTTCCCCCAGTCTACGCCACAAAGACATACAGGAGGAGCAGAGGTATAGCTCCATCCATTCTTACCCTCGGCACTAGATGTGAGTGGTTCATTTCACGTCCCAGCCGCTTTACCCCCGAGAATGGACTCCGGTACCCAAAAAATAGGAGATTAGGTGAACTCCAGAGATGATCTAAACGCTTTGAAAAAAAAAAAAAAAAAACTCTTGCCTCTGCCGGGATTCAAACCCTGGAAGGTCCTGCTCGTACACGAAAAACTCTCACTGTACGGAGTGCAGAATGTGTTTCCAGTCGCAAGAAACTTGAGGCATGGACAGAAATGTTGATGACATCTGGATGTGAAGAACATGCGTGGGACACTCCAGCTTAGCGTTGAACACAACAAATTCAAGCGGCACAACAACTGTACTTGTTTAACACTGATGTATTACGGCGACATGTTTCGGCTAATACTGTAGCCAGAAAACAGTTTGTATTAAATAAATACGACTGTTGTGCCAAGCAGCCTTTCTAATTATCGTGTAAACACACCTATACAGCACTATGTGGAAGTGCCAATTAAAATTTGTATTTGCTCCACATTTATTTAATTCACGACAGTACTCGCTGTGGAAGAGGCTATGGACCTGTCGTAAGACAGACGACAGGATGAGGGAATGAGTGAATGAATGAGATCTGCGTTCAACATACCACGCTCTAATTAATGACTGCAGTGCTATTTTTAACGTTTTTTAGTACATATTATAAACAATTAGCAAAAATGATTATTATCTCTTTAAGTTTATGAAGCACTGAATCTGTCTCACAAGGTCCTCTGGCCTGCAGTCACTTGAAATATCCTTATCTGGCCCCACACCAGAAATAATTTGGCCTACTGCATATAAAAAAGGCTAGAATACTGTCAGGCCTGCTCATTTAATTATAATATAATATAATAATATATCATCACAGTCAGCCTTACACAAATTTTTCCCCTTCCCCATTCTCTCTCCTATACACAACATTATATGACCTGGGCAGGCTACTGGTTTTCATCCAATTCATGACAACACTCCCTAACTGCCCCTTACTTTAGTATCTATTTTAATATTCTCCTACCATTTATACCTATGTCTCTAGATTGTTTTTTTCCCCTTATGGTTGCCAGGATAAAATTCTGTATGCCTTTCTCATCATCTTTATATTCTGTCCTGTTTACTCCAGTCCTAATACATCTGGTCAAAAGTAAAATTAAGAAGCTCCTCATGATGCAGTTTCCACCATACTCTCTCTCTCTGGTATATATGGTTCATTGATTTTAATTAGCTTTGGATGTGACCAAGGAGCATGAACTCATGCTGCCATAAGGTCAGGAATATTATGACTACCTGAGCAACTATCAGACTCTCAGGAAGGACATCATTCCACAGTTTTGTTATTCCAAACATAATCTTCCTTGTAGAGAAGCAGTAAGCATATGTCAAAGAAGAGTGGGGATGTTTGAGAACAGCATGCTGACAGGAACACACAAAGGATGAGGTGTCTGTTAATTGAGCAGTTGTAATGTTGTAAGATGGCCTGTCTGCTACCAACCAACAAACATGCTGGAGCTTACAATATAAGAGCTGTTTTAGAGAAGAGATAAATGTGTTATCAGCTGCTGTCTTTATAAACTTCTGATTGTAGATGCATGAATAAGAATATGGGACAGTGGTGGAATGATACTGATAGTGGAAAACCAAAATATATAAAGAAAAATTGTTCTGTGCACCCTAAATCCCACAAAGACTCACCTCTGCCATGATAGGTCAGCAACTAAACCCCTGACCCCACAGCAAATCCCAAAACTGCTCTCAATTATAGGAGAAGATTTTTACGCACAGTCCAAGCCATCAGCAATCAATAAACGTCTTTTAACAAAGTTAAGATGCTGTATATGATCCACAAAACATGCTTAATTAATTACATACAATAATAGCAAACCTCAGGAAGGCCTCCCAGAGGATGGCCACATAGTTGGCCAAAACATGTAGTAGGAGGTCACTGTGTATATAACTATTTCTAATATATTTGTGTGCATTTTTTGGTGCTATTACTGAATATAAAGGTCAGATGATGAATATGTAATAAACTCTAATGAATATACTGTCAACCACATACAAAAAATACAACCAACTTTATCAACACTCAATTCTGTTACTTCTTATAAGCCTATAGGTAGTAACATACAATTATATTTTCAGAGTAATCACATACAATGACCCTTACATCTGTAACAACATGCACAAAATTTCTTACACTGGTTCTACCATTGATTGATTTCTTTCTGTGATATCAACTTTTTCAGGTCATTCCTTTTAAGTCAATTTTAAATTTTCTGCCACTTAGAAGAACAAATACCTACTCCACACATACCTGCATACATGCACATGAACATACTATACAGAAAAACACAACAGATTTAACAGTCATGATTAAGGAAGTTTGTCTGGAAGTAAATGCTGAGGAAATTAGTACTTGATAAGTTCACGACTCCTCAACATTATGCAGCACGAAGTCAGAACATGAAAATATTTAATATATCTTTTGAAAATGTGGCAAAGTTTAAATATTTGGGACTGACACTAACAAACTGAAATTAATTCAGGAAGAATAACAGAAAATTAAATTTGGGGAATGCCTACCATCATTTTGTCCATAATCTCATATCACATTCAAGAAGAGGGTGCTGAAGAAGGTACTTCAACCAAAGAAGGTAACAGGAGGCTGGCCAGAATTTCATGAGGAGCTTCATGATTTGTACTCTACACCAAATATATTTTGGGTTGCTGTTGTGGTGTTGTACAGTGAAAACTCAGTCACCTGCCTTTCAATCAACCAAACAACTGACACCCCACCTTCCCACTGTCCAAACCTCCAGAACAATTGCTGGAGAACAGTTCTGAATTAGTAATGTGTAGAAACATGAATTTAGCACATAGGTAACATGCACAATATACTGTATTTTTCAGGGGGCAAATAATTTAACCTACAGAACTACATTTACGAACTGATGACACCTAGGTTAGCCTAGGCTTAGTTTGGCCTACACAGCATAGGTCAAACTTCATTAAGTGGTGGAACCTTCTGAAACCTTTTAATCCTTGACGCAAGTTCTTAAGACTCATTTTCTTACTTACATCAAAATTACAATATATATATGTGCTGTTTTTGTGCTAAAACTTTGCCTACACTCAGTAATTTGGCTTCCTAAATTCATATCTACAGGCTATGTAACAGACTTGGAAGCAGGTCCCTAACAACCAACTTAACATCTTCACCCTCCATTACATCAGATAAACGACCCTTTGCTACAATGAAATACTTGTCTATGTCTACAATGTGTGAAAATACACATCAGGTTGAAACATTTGTAACCTTGCTCTGTTTAATCTCTTACACACGCTTCAATATTTTGAACTATGCCCTACAGTAATACATCTTACTATTGCAATATGATAAATGGACTCTTAATTCTTGGTACTATTAGTATTCAATAAAATACCCACCTGTGATTATTACTATGACACCAAACATGGTACCCTGGGAGAAGGATCTCATACAAATATTGATTCTCTGTAACCATATATCACTTTCCCCAAGCTTAAATAATCATCATGCCAGTAAGACAATGGAATATATGTATAGCCCCACATATTTTTAACCTATGCACTAGACAGTAGTCAATGAGCTTCATGCACAAATTGCTTTAACTCACAGAAAAAAGCCGCTAGTATCTATGATGTAAGCGAAGGGGTCGGAACCACAGCAGATCTGGAGAGTGGTGAAGAGAGAAATTCTTTCCCCCTACTCAAAACCTCATTGTCTGGCCTGTAGCCAGTAACTACACTAACTGTGCTATCCTTATAATGCTGGTAATTCAGTTTTGACTTGACTGCTTTTCATTACACAGTCTAATAACTAAATTAACCAGATACACAACCAATTCTGTTAATTAACTGAAATAAATAAACAATACAGCCACTGTAACAAACATTATTCATTTTTGCGACTTCTTACAATTGTGTATTATGTTTCTGTTACTTTAATTCAGTCTGCCTTCATTCCAATTGAGCTGAGTATTTACTGATCCAGCCCTTTCTGCATACTGTCAAAGCACTTTGGCACTTTAGCAGCAGTTTTCTTAAACTCCTTAAGGTGACCCAAAGATGGATTGAAACATATCATACCTTTATATACATGATTTAAATCTTAATAATTTGACAGTATACCTCACTGTACAACTGTATGCAACACTGCCACTAATGTACTCTGTTCCATTGGTTACTGGCATAATTCAAAACTACTTCACTTTTGCTCCACAAGAAAAAACTTTCATTGGGAAATATGAGGATGATATGCAACATGAACCTAAGGCTCTGCACATATACCACCCCTACAAATCTGACTTTGGTCACCACACCACCAAACCGAAACTGTCATGTAAGCTGGCACCTGTGACCAACATTTAATGCAGCATTCATTATAGAAGATGCCCAACGAAAGCACTGCCAACATAAAAGCATGTATTTCTATTTACATTCGTATATTCACTTATTTCTTAAAGATATGGTAGTATGTGTAATAGCAGGGAATTAGAATTGTCAACTCACGGCAAAAAACCAACCATGCATTCGCAAGGCTTTGGCAGAACTAAGTAGCACTACGTCGTGGTGTGACTAAACACTCTGCATAGCTTTAGACTGAAAAGATTCATAAGTAGGGCTATCCTGGTTTAGCAGGTTTGTAGATTTATATGGTTATGTATTAATAAAAGTAAGCTACCTGAACACAAATGTTGAATTAAAACAAGACAAATATTGGATGAATGAAATTATTAACTCACAATATTCTCGCGAACTGTATTGTGAAATATCTGTTCCCTAATATCAGCATCATCTTCCATCTTCACCTATTCGTCGGTGTCTTCTGAGACAGACAGAATAACACGAGAAGCCACATGTTGTCTTAAACTTATGTCACTAATATGATAATCAGTTAGTACGAAACCATAATTAACTCTCCTTTCTTCGACGATCTCTCATACAAACAAGTGCATCGCAACATCACACCACTAATCATTTTCAATTATCCGTTACTAACAACGTACACCAACCAATACCATCTAGGATGTCGTTACCAACTGCTGCTGTTTTCGTTTTAGTGACATGGCTGCCAATACATACAATTGTACAAGTGCATGTAACTGAGAAAATATACAATATATATATAGTTTGGCAATTGTGCCATACAAATTTAAGACATATACATCCTTTTGATTGAAAATAAAATATACCGTAATCATAATTGGGTCTTACACGAGTAAAGTAAACGGGAAATTTTACGAGCATCGTGGTAAACAAACGCCATCTGGATGGAGCTCAAAACCAACGCTGTACTGCATACAGCCAATGCTACTCGCTACAAATTGACATATTTCATGGTAGATGGCAGGGCAATCTCGCATAACATCATCGATATGCTCCAAAGATCGATATACTCATGCATCGATTAACACGTCCTGTTCATGTATGTGAGGTTTAATGGGCGTGAGGAAATATGAATTTAAGTTGATTTATCCATTTGATTTCATGGACGTCGTATGCCCGTTTCAAAATAACTTTAAGCTCATTAACCTAACAACATCTGTACTTGAATCTACAAGTCTTGAAACTTACTTCGCACATTTATTTCACAATTTAAAATACACAGCGTGTTTAATCAGACAGGTAGTTAATTTATTAGAACAGCAGAACGTTTTGATGTTTTAATATGTTCCATCTTCCGTGCATTAGCCGGGTCCATAACGTACAAATAATCAATAAAATGCACGTCAGTGTCTATGATGTACTTTAATCACACTTCTCTCACCAACAATATACCTCACCGTCTACACATCACCTACACACTGGGTTAAAACTCATCACATCACAGCATCAAGCATCACTCCGCACAGACAATACAGTTTTAACTGCCAAGACTGTAAGCATTACCGATTTTTAACCTATATTTATATTACTGATATAGTTTTAACTGATATTATAATAATTTTTTAAATTGTCATGGAGCGACGACACAACTAATCGTATTGTACCTTGGTATTCTTGAAATAATTTCACCCTGAAGATGGCCGCAATAACCGCCGAAACATGTTGGTGAGGAAAGCGTGATTAAAATATATCATAAACTTTGAAGTGTGTTTTATGGGTTATTTGTATATTATGATTCTGATTTGAATTGAAACGTTGGAAAAAATCATCAGATTCCGACGGCTATTCGAAAAATGTTAGGAAATTATCTTTACGGTCTCGTCCTCCTTGAGACCTTTGTAGGCAAGTCCTAAATTTGCAAGTAGCTCATTATTTTAACCACGCGGTTTAATGCCAATCTTCTTCCTCAACAGCACTACTAGCTGTGAATTACTTCTGCCGGTGTTACATCCTTTCACAAGCGGCAGTCGGGAAGTACGGTCTCTTATTTTTATTCTACTTACGTTCTGTTTTATGACAAACACTACATCAGTGCAGCCCTTAAACATTCACCACTCACTCACTCTGTACTCCGTCTTACTACAGGTCCATAGTCGTGTCCAAAGCAAGTTCTACACACAGTGCCATCTAGTGCTTCGTCTTTCAATTTCCAGTATTCTGTCTTTCCTTAAGGGCATCCAGTAGCTGCTTACGTCTTCTTCTTTGTCTTCCCGTCAAGTCTATCCGTCCCCCATATTTCCTAAAATAACATGTTTTAAAAGGCCAGTCCTACGCAAGATTCGACCAGTCCTGTCAACCTGTCTTTATTTTTATTGTTTACAGGACTGAACATTCTTCATCATAATTTTTTATTGCAGTTGTAAATTCTATTTGTCGTAATATTCGCTCGACCGATGACAGCATCAGGGTTGATTCCAAAATGGCAGCATTTGAAGTTCGGTTGAAATAGGGAATAGTTACAGAGTTTATGGTTGATGAATTTCGGAAGCGTAGGTCAAAGTGTACGTTGAAGCTGCTGTGGATGTGAGTATTCTTGGACGATGGGTAAGACGGATTAGAGAAGCTAGACAAGGAGAAGCAGCACTTCATGACAGGAGACGGAGTGGTCAAACTTGCACTCTAGAGATTCCTGTCAACATCCGCCGGCATGACGATCACCGACAGCTCTGCTAGGACAACAGGCAGTCTGATTTCTCGCCTTCGTCGAGTTCGTTCTACAAGAAACAAGAAGTTTTGTTCCTCCATAGCAATTCTGGGACAAACAAAGTTTGGGCACCTTAGAGCCAATCAAAAAATTTGTATAGATATTGCTACCCCGTCCATCGTGCAGGTCACTCCCCACGACATCAGACTGCCATCTGTTTGGTCACTGAAGCAAAGCATGCGACGACAAAATTTCGCCCATATTCAGACACCACAGAACGCCTTGTCCAAGTGGCTGCAGAGGTAGGAGAGTAAATCTTAAGACCCGGGAGTACGTGCTCTTGATCAAAGGAAAAAGAAGACTATCGATAAGGATTGAAAATAAATTGAAAAATAACAATGCCTTCAGAAATATTGCAGTGAATTTCTACGACATTTTGAAATATCCAAATTGCCTCTTGTTTAAGCGTACATTTAAATAAGCGCATTGCGAAATACTGTTTAAAATGCCTAATTTAATGTCATTGCATCAGGAAATAATTTGCAGATATACCATTAAGCACAGGTGATGTTATGACAATCAAAACTTCATATTTCCCTTTTGCCTTTGATCATGAAGTGTTGTCACTTACGTCAGGAACCCCCATCACATAATAATACTATGCGCAATGTACAGCACTGTATCTGGGAGTTCAATTCGTGTTTGTTTCACTAGTTTACTACTAGACCAATCCCGGTGGCTGTGTGGTTTAAGGCGTTGTTGTGAAGCTGCTTTATTGCTGGGACTTCGGGTTCGACTCCACCTGAGGGCATGGTTATTCATATCTTGCCTTAGTTGTGTTTTGTGTACGTAGCGGTACCTGTGACGAACTGATCACTAATTTAGTGGAGTCCTACTGGATGTGTGTGTGTGTGTGTGTGTGTGTGTGTGTGTGCGTGCCTAATTTTGTGTGATCTAGAATTCTCAACACAGACCCAAGTTCGGATGTTACGCCGCGGAAAAAAGGAGTCGATGTGGATCCGAATTAATGACAATAGTGAAGTTGTCGTAACGTAATACCGTTGTAAAGAAGTGTGCCTTTGGGCTATATTTACTTTTCAGTTATACGGCTAATGACCTTGTATATCAAATAATTTCATTGAAAACCACAAAAGATAAAGAAGGAAAAACAAAATACACTTATACTCTCCATATTTTCAATCGTGTGATAAAAATTGTCTCTTCTTTGTGCCCCTCAAGGTTAGGTCTCTGGCAGTGTTCATGGTAAAAACGGCAGCACCAGGATTTTGCTGCTTTCTCTCAAATCCTTTCCACCATAGGCTGCGGAGACGGTAGTAGGTTGTATTGAGCAAATGTGTTGTGGATTCCGACTTTCTAAATTACGTATGTGTAGTCACGGTGCTATTACAGTTCTGATAATAGGCCTTCTTGGATAAATCTGATTAACGTTACCAGTTCTCGCTGAACTATATACCATTTGTTTCGCCTGTTGAATGAGGCAGGTGGTCTAATAGAGGATGACAGTGTAATCCGACATCCTTATGCTCTGTGCAGCAATATGTAGCTGAAATTGGACTACAAATATACACTTTTATGCCTATTAGACGTGTATATAAATCAACAACACCATGCTCTAAGATATATGAAAGGTGTTATTTACAAACGCGTATTACAAACCTTGTTACAACTAACTACAATCCTTATTTGCTTAATTAGCCTTTTCTCTGTTCTACGTGCATCAGCTTGCTTTCGAATTTCTTCGTATGTATCAGTGGCAATGAATATAAGTTAATCACATCATCCTGTTAAAACATCAGTTTATTAAAACACATTATTATCCAACAGATGCCCAAATATATAATTCGTAGATACAATTAGAATTATTATAAAATATTTAAAATTGCTCCAAAATGTTTCGGATCACAAGGGATCCATCATCAGGGAGCTCTATTCCATAGGCAGTGCCTCTCTAGACTGTGCAGTACACACACGCACCAAGTGCAAATATGCTGCCATAACACCGACTACGCCCATATCAACGGACGAGATGAAACCATTACTGTAATTTTAGCCAAGCACTGTATAGAGCTCCCTGGTGATGGATCCCTTGTGATCCGAAACATGTTGGAGCAATTTTAAATATTTTAAATATTTTATAATAATTCTAATTGTATCTACGAATTATATATTTGTGCATCTGTTGGATAA
>Ga0131853_10006598_pt1 | contig 20948 bp, 14 predicted proteins | sample TergutLab28metaG_FD_92764 | JGI IMG/M metagenome (GOLD analysis project Ga0131853, IMG submission 92764) | Labiotermes labralis P1 segment gut microbial communities from Petit-Saut dam, French Guiana - Lab288 P1 (version 2) (version 2) | ecosystem: Host-associated > Arthropoda: Insects >...
ATAATCCTCTACATGTTTCGAGCAACTCTGTGCTCATCATCAGGAGGTCAAATTGTATTAATACAATTTGACCTCCTGATGATGAGCACAGAGTTGCTCGAAACATGTAGAGGATTATAATAATAAACGTATTATATAACATAGTGGGCCGGGTAGCTCAGTCGGGCTGGACGGTCCGGGATCGAATCCTGGTAGGGACGAGATTTTCCGCCCGTCCAGACCGGCTCTGGGGCCCACCCAACCTCCTGTCAAATGGGTACCGGGTCTCTCCCGGGGGTAAATTGCGGCCGGGGCGTGCTGCTGACCACACCCAATTCTAGTGCCGCGGTCATGGAACAGTAGAGCTATACCTCTACCCACCCTCTGGGCCACACCGGGACTGTAACGGGATCACTTTACCTTTTTATTATATTACGTAATTGTGCATCAAGTTGGTCATTTACCCAGAATCATATCGGGATGCACGGTCAGCAAAACATAAAATTCTTATGTAGTCTGTTAGATAAGTACTGTACCAGCGTTTAGGGGGAATCTGCTACCCCAGTCTTAAGGATACAGGGTATTATAACCTGAATATAGATTCATCAGGTAATTCTGAAACGTCGGTGCTTGTCTTGTAGACTATATGCAACGTTTATCTGTTGTTGTTTTTGTTTGTGTAACAGGCACGAAGAAGATGGAGTACAAGACACGTCAGTGGCATGAGAAATGTTTCTGTTGCTGTGTATGCAAAACTGCCATAGGCACCAAGAGCTTCATCCCCCGCGAGCAGGAAATCTACTGTGCCACCTGCTATGAGGAAAAGTTTGCTACGCGCTGTGTCAAATGCAACAAGGTAGGAGATTTTGAGGTTCTTCAACACGCTCTCAGACATGCGTGATTTCTGACTCCCTCCGCGATGTAGATGAGATCTGCGGTGTGCTGGGATATTACGCCGTCTACATTGGCAATTCCTTACGGACGTTTCGGGACTTCTTTTCGGTCCCATCTTCAAGGGTCAAAAATTAATATCCTAGATTAGCGGAGATCGCACTCTGAGACATAATTTTGCTTATGCAAACCGGCAAGACCATATGCTAAATGGTTTTAATAAAAATATGTAGATTCAGAGGCCTACTAGCAGAATAGATAATACAGAAGTTGAATCCATTCGACGTGCTGATATATCATTGTTTCAGATCCATGTTAATATTATTCTGTTGTGACTTTAAATCTCTTGAACTTATAAATGCAGCACAATAATGCAGCAAGTAAGGTACACATTCATGGATCACAAATGTATTCAGTATGCCCTACATGTTGCAATCTCTAATCCGCTGTCTCCAGAGATACCATTTAATACTATAGGAAGGTTCTCACGACTGTTGTGTCACAATGTGTAATAGTTTGGAGGACCTACTTACAGTAATAAATGGTATCCCTGAAAATAGCTGAGATGGCCAAAACATGTGGGAGATAATGAATACATTTGAATCCGTGACTGTATGCCCTTTTTGTTGTTTTGCTTAACAAAATTGGTGTTCACAGTAAATAAAAATGTATTACAAATTATGGTGTGGTAAATGTGAAGTACTAGTTATGTGAATTAAATATGTTTGGGTTAGAATTTCTGTATTGAGATTAACGGTGTTACTGTATTACACAATACATTTTTTGTATGCCATACACAAGAGAAAGTCTTCAGTTAGAAATCATGTTACTATTTTTGATTATTTCTAGGTTAAATTATTGTTGTACAGAGGTTTAGTATGAGTATGTGGATTATTACAGATAATCACAAGTGGTGGTGTCACTTATAAGAATGAGCCGTGGCATCGTGAATGCTTCACGTGCACCCACTGCAACACGTCACTGGCCGGACAGCGCTTCACTTCCCGTGATGAGAAGCCATACTGCGCTGATTGCTTTGGTGAGCTCTTTGCCAAGAGGTGCACTGCTTGCTCCAAGCCCATCACAGGTCTGTTATGCTGTATTATAAACCTGTTACATATTTGTGTGGTTCACATAACTTGCTCCAACTGCCATAACTTAGTTTGGAAGTTTAAAGGTATGTGGATGGATGCTTAATATGAACTGGATGTCTGTTCATTGTACATGAAAACATGTCATTTTTCCTCAAATTGCAACAGGTAGTTGAAACCAAAGTAAACTGGTAACTTAAACAAGACTGAAGGACATTTTGTGTTCTGTCATGAGAGCTTTACTTTTTGTAATTTAAATAAAATAATCAAACAATTAAGCAAATGTAACGCAGGCCTGTCACTAGTCACGAGAGCTGTTCAGAATGCATTTTGTTTTACCACAGACATATTTGGTATATCTTAACCTATGAATAGCACATAGCAGTACAGAATCGTTGATACTGAATAAGTATTCATGGACGGCTGACAAGGGATGGTCCTCCAGTTTGGGATTGTGGAGGAGCTAACATCTCCTTAGACATTCCAGCTCATGTGAATACAGTAATGACAATTTCGGTTCTGTGAAAAGTCAGAATTCATTCTGATTCAAGATCAACTTCGCTATATTTAGTTGGTTGGTGGAATTTGAAAATTTTAAAGTTGTTTTTATTGATTAATATATTTTCCATTTATTTGTCTGTTAACCTATTTGCACCTGTGTTGACATAAAATAATTTCAGTTGTAGATACAGGCTGTCCCTAAATTACGCATTTTCAGGCTAAACAATTGAATAAACACAAAGAAAAAAATCACAGTACTTTTTAAATATAAGCCGAAATTTTTTTCCTTGTGGGATGAAGGTGGCAGACAAATACTGCCGGGTCATAACACAGACACTGGGGTGGTCATGCTGTGGTTAATCAGGTTCATTGTGCTGGAGTTTGGGTTTCAACTTGGTTGTCTTATACACACATACATAGTTGAGTTGGCTGTATGTATACGCAGTCTGACTTGCGCAAAATTGGACTTTCACTGGACTTTCTGGAATTCACTGTTGCATAAGTTAGAAAGTGTCTGTACACTGTCACTGAGCAATCAAGTGCATGCGCGCGTGTATGTACAAGAGAGAGAGACAGATATTAATTTTGGTTATTGGTTTCTAATTGCTTTATATGCACTGATTACTGTTGCAGGTATTGGGGGTACCAGATTCATCTCTTTTGAAGACCGCCACTGGCACAATGACTGTTTCATCTGCGCTTCTTGCAAGACATCTCTGGTTGGACGAGGGTTCATCACCGATGCTGAAGACATCATCTGCCCTGAATGTGCCAAGCAGAAGCTGATGTGAACAGCCACTCCACTCTGAAGTAGTTACATTTGGTTGACTTGAAAAAACAAAATAGTGATGCACTTATAACACCAGAATTACTTAATTTCTTGGAAGGAAATTTTCACACTATAAATAATTAAACACTTATTTGCTATTTATATATATTATGCATTACAACTGAGCATATTTTAGGAACAATATTGCCAACAGAAACTTAGATCAAAGAAATATATTTTTTAAAATATTCGCAAAAGATCTTGTATTCATAGGATTTTTTTAATCCTTGGAAACAGATCATTAGCTAATCATATGTAATACGAAGAAAAAGGAAAGGTACACAGGAAAATGTAAATAGGTTCATGACCTAAATAATTAATTTTTGATCTAAACTCTTTGTTTCATACACACATTTCATCTCATGTAATAGTTGGTCTCATTTTCTCCATGGTCACTAAGAATACAGTAGGCTGTTAATCAATACACGTATATTGATAACTTCGGTTGTATAATGAATATTGTTTTATATCGTTAATTAAATTTATACCATATACAAGAAATTGTCACTATTGAAGAAGGGATTTTTATATATATGCTATATTAATTGTGTTATCTTGTGGACATTGATGATTTTTATAATAAGGGAAATAAACATTTTGAATTCTTTGTGACAAAATTCAAATACAAAAAGTGTGGGTTTTTTTTTGAATATTTTAAATAATTCTTTTGTACAAAGATATTTTCTTTGAAAGAAAATTATGTTCTTGTGTAATTAGTAGTGTTACATATGCAGAATATTGGATAATGCAATTTGTATAGTGTTGGATGTGGTGAATTCTGTTACATTATGTTCAATATAAATGAAAGAATAAAAGAGAAACATAATAATAGTTGTGTGCATAATAGTTTTGATGTGTACTGTTATGCTTTTTATATTATGAGATATATGGGGGAGTTTTCATCACTTGCCTTAACATTTCTAATATTTGAATTCAGGCTATTCCATTCCAAGATGGTACAGTACTCATAATAAGTCATGGAGCTGCATCCAATCAAGGAGATTTATCTATGCATGTTAGAGCTTGGAAATGTAAAAGAATTTTTTTAGGAGAAATATATTTTCTTAGTAACAGAAAACCCAAGTACCATTGTATCATGATTATTTGCTAGGTTAAATAATCCTATAATTAAGATAGGTATTAGTATTTTGCTACCTTACTGAAAGAAATTAGGGATTTGATTGGGAAGGTAATGTCTGTGTGTGTGTGTGTATATGTGGGGGTGGGGGGGCAGAGATTATAAAGTAACAAGGACATGTATTGTGATTTACTCCTTGAAAAATAAATGACAAGGTAGATAAAGTGGGGAGTGGCAGAGCTATATATGGATATATTGAGCTAACATATAAATGAATGAGCTGCCATGGCCATGCTGCTTGAACACTTAGAATGCCATCAAACACATACAAATATATGATACATATGTATACACATGCATACATACACTTACACATGCACATTAATACATATGAGAAATGCTTACTTTACAGTTATACATAAGTAATGCACACCACATTAAAACACTTGTTACATAGAACATGATATATGTGATAATAAATATAGTTATTTTATTTGGATGAAGTGGCCTTAACTTCTGGTATACTTGCAGTTTTGTGTTTTTGACTGAGAACATGAAACATAAAGATTATAATGGGTTATTAACATATGACTTAAACATCCGTCCCATGATTGTGCCATTTGAAGGCACAAGGTCAAGAAACAAAACTGCATGTTTCCATATCATATAGCTTATTTGGGCACTTCTTTGGTCTAAACCATTGAGGTTACAGAAGTGACTACTTCTTGACCTTTGACTATCCAAATATCAAATATAAAGAATATCTACATGTATTGTGCTATATCAGTTTCCTAATATACATATTTTTTTGCTTTTGTGTATCAACATAGACCATTATAGCAACATTTTAGTGTAGAGCCATATGTATTGCATTTATTTGTATAGAAGAAGTAATATTTTGAGGTGATGTTTAACAAAAATTGAAGTGTGATCAAAAAATGTTATCTAAGGGTGCTATGTCATATGGGTGTAGGAAAGTGTTGGCAAAGTTATTAATTTAACTACATTACTTTTTATTGTGAAATGGTAATCATTTCTTACAATTTGTTGCAAATAATAATGTGTTGCTTTGTGTATGACTGTCTAGTCAGGTTGGCCACACTGATGTTCATATAGGATTGTTTGACTGGTGTATGCTGTTGCATATTTTTGCTTTTTGTTATCTTTCTCTTTCCTTCACAGAGTTGCTTTTTAACCTACAGAGGATATGTAAGCTCCCATTTCATGTTACTTGCTCTATTTTATGAATACATAATAAAACTGTATATTCTGTTCATACACATCATATTAATAAATAAATGCAATTCCGGTGTAAAAAAATTGCGTTCATGTGAGACATTTAATTACAACACTCTTGTGCGGAAAACATCTGAAGAAAAGATGTTTAAGAATTTTTATCCCCCCCCCCCTCCCTGTTGGGGTGGAGAGCATAGCACTGCTGGTATAGTGACTCCATTACAAACTGGTGGACCATAGCAAGGTCAAAAGATATCTCTTGCCCATGTCTTCCAGAACAGCTCTGGGGCCTGCTCAGCCCCCTGTTTGGTGGGTTCCTGGGGCATTTTCCTGAGGGGTAAAGCCCATGAGGTGTCAAGCTGACCCCTCACATGGTGCCAAGGTTATGAATGAGTGGACTTGTATCTCCAATCCGTAGTATGGTTTCTTGTTTACTTCCTACTTTGCTAACTGTGTATAGCTGTTGTATGATATTTCCTACTTGAAAAATTTCCAAGCAGTTTGTCAGGAAGTAGAAACTAGCAGCAATTTGAATTTTATTTGCTTGGCAGTTATTATGCAAACACAAAGACAAGGGTACCTGGATAACTGTCATTTACGGAAATCCTTGAGTAATAATTACTTTTTGGTTTTGCTTTCGATAGTATTGTATTTATTTACATATACTCTTTCATTCATGTATCAGCATTTGTTTGAGCACCCCACTGACAGTTCAATGCAAGAATTGCTTTATCAGGGATGATAAACTCCATTGAATGCTGACAATAATTTACAGTTCTGGAATCAAAATTTAATGTGGAAAACTAGTAATCTGCTGTGAAGTTGTTTCGTTATTTGTAAAAGCAGTTGAGATTTTATACAGAACAGAAATGAGCCAAAAATATTGATTGAATCTCTTAAAGTCTTGCGGTGCTTGGATAGAGGAAGTGTCAAGAAAATCTTGTAGTCTTGGTGTTTTGATATGTAAGGATGTCCGAAGCTTCTAATGTTGAGGGGCAGAATCTGCCTACCAACATCAGATGATACACACATTGCTCTAAATATGTTTCAGTTAAATTTTTGAAGTTTAAATCAGAATATATGTGTGCATATGTTAGAAAAGTTACTGAAAGAATGTTAAGTCAAATGGGCCCACTTCTTTCCACAATTTTTTTTTTCTCCCATGGCCCAGCTTCCCCTATCATGCCAGGCCCTCCTCGTTATTGAGGCTTCACCATCACATCCAGACACACCACACTTGATAGGACTCCTCTGGACTAGTGCTCAGTCTCTACTTGCCAAGAGGCTTCACGATCACACCCACTGGACACACCACACTTAGTAGGATTCTTCTGGATGAGTGATCAGCCTTACATAGAGACCTCTCCCTTACAGCACACAACACTCACAAGAGAATCATCGATGCCCCCAGGTGGAATTCAAAACCACAATTCTAGCAAGCGATCTGTAGGCCCACATGGCCACTGGGATCGGCTCTCTAAATATTATATTCGGTAATTTTCTTCTGTTGAGGTGGAAAATGTCTGTTCTTCAACTCAGTTAAAAGCGAGACAGACATCAGTATAGTTAAATTATAGTAATAAGAAAATAAAAACCCTGTAGATACACAAATGGATGTAAGTTGTACCTGTCTCTTATTCTGGCATGTTTCAGGCCTGAAGGAACGTCGTCAGGGAATTTACATGAACCAGTTTAAAATTGTTGCATTACATTATGTTTTGAAGCCAGATTCACTATTTGTTATAAAAATAACATACAACTTTAATTTTCACCGCTGCATTGTAATGGGTGCCATTAGTTACTCAATTGCATGCATTTTTTGGGGGGTGGGAGAATGTAGAAGACAATTCCAAATGTTGTAAATTCTCAGTTACAAAGCATCAAATGTTTTCTACACTTCATTTGACATTTTATTTATACTGAAAGCTAAAGCAGAAAACAGTTCATATTCTTATGAAAGGGATGCCGGGTACATAGAATTTATGTACATGGTATCTACACGTTATTTTGGTCCCTTTAAAAAATATTTTCCATATTGCTTTTTGAATGCAAAATGTAGTCTTAAAATTCACTGTGAATACGTTGAATTGTTACAAATTTTCATTCACTGACAATTTATTTCATGCAGTGTATTTACTGAATTTTTCCATTGCTGGTGTACTTCATGCCTAAAGGCAAACAATAAATAAGGTTTTACTGACAGGGGTGGACTTTAATTGCAGTTTGTTAGTGTCAGAGTACCAGTTCAACCATCTATTAAACAACTCTGAGATGCATTCACTAAAATTAGCAGTTACTGAATAAGTTTGTTACAAGAATTTCATTGGCAGTTTTAGAATTCTGTATGAACTGAACCAATTGATAATACGAGTGTTATCCAGAAAATAACTTCTGTTTGTGAGTATTGCCTCTGCAGCACTGCGGTCACGATGGTGCGCATGCATGCCGAGTTTGTTGATTCTCTGGCAAGGCACGGACAGAATTTGCAGACATTCGAGCAGTGTTTACACATCGTGCCGTGTGTTTATAATGTTTAAGAAAATAGAGAATCCCGCCGCATGTGAAATGCGGTCTGTAATCCATTTCTTGAATGCGAAGACATGACACTGGCTGAAATTCATTGTCAACTTTGTGACGTGTATGGAGAATATGCCATGAGTAGTTCAGTGGTACAAAGATGGGTGCGACTGTTTAATGAAGGAACGTAAATGTCCATGATGATCCATGGAGCAGCTGACCGTCGGTGGTGAATGAAGATTTGGTGCATGCAGTTGAAGAGAAGATTAGGGAGAACAGACGATTCACCATTATGCCACTTTCCCTGCATTGTGTCTGAGGTCAAAGAAGCCGTTACCACTTGCTTTGCATCACAGGCGGCACCAATCTACGATGAACGGATACAAAAACTGGTGCAATGCTATGGCAAGTGCCTCAACAATAGTGGAAACTATGTCGAAAAGTAGTGTACGTTATGTACATCAAATGGCAAATATACACGGTTTGTAATGTAATATGTTTTCTTTTGGGTAATTCCCCGGCGTCACAATGCTAATAGCCGATGTTTCGGAACCCTCAATCAGTTCCATCTTCGTAGGCAGGTGGATGAAGTATGACAAGGGATGGGATGTGTGGTGTATTTATACCTGACAGGGTTCTGGCAGGCTGGTGGAGGAGCCAATGGAAGGCGAGTGACCGAAAGTGGGCAGGTAGGTGCATAACAGGATGTGGAAGGGGGCAGGTATATAAGTGCGAGTGCAGGTGGGATCACTGTGGTGTAATCAGCGGATGCCTCCTTTTCTTGAGTTTGTGTAGCAGTGGTTTCCAGGATCTGCTGATGTTGAAACCCCCATCTCTGTTGATGTTATTAGGATGCATCTCTATTTCAGTGGCTTCTCTGATGAGACAATCCATGTAGTCAGTTTTTGAGGAGAGGAGTTTAGTATCCTGTAATGTGATGATGTGGTCATGATTGAAACTATGTTTGGCAACTGCTGATTTATTGGGTTTGTAATATTTTCCTGTTTTTTTCTTAATAGCCCATCAGAACTTACTTTCTGGATAACCCTCATATGTGAAAATAATGACAGATATTTTTGATGGGTTAGTGTGAGTGGGCTACTTGAGAAAATATTGGTGCTTTTTGAGATGTATGCAAATTGATTGGCTGTGAACATTTTTCTGGGTTAAACTGAGCACTTGAAGACTGTGTCTGTTGAATCATGGCTTGGGGGGTAGGATCCGTCTACATTATATAATTTTTAAAAATTGCTTTTGTTTAATGTTTCAAAACTGCTGACAAGTTCGTGGCTTTGTTATATTTCAGTATTGTGGTTTGATAATGTCTTTCTAACCATATTTTGTTCCTTCATCACAGTAATTTTTCTTTAATCCATCAAATTGTAGTTTTTGTTTTGCAGGATGAGAGTACCGCCTTGCCTTATATTAAAGAACCTATAACATGAAATTTGATCAGTATTGTTGTCCATTGTAGTTTACTGTGCATATATACTCTGCAGTTTTTGCTATTAGGTACTACTATGTCATGATTTCATTAATACAATGTATTTCAGCCGAAAGCATCATACAAGAAGAATTGTATCTTAGACTGTAACATATGGTACATATTATTCATTAGTAGTATGCATAGTTTATGTCATCTTTCGACCGAATTTCCAATCCCAACATCTAATTGCGAAACAATGAACCTCGCTTGAAGCCACACATCATCTCGAGCCAATACTGGCAGCTATGTCTCGTAGTGACATGGGTCGGAGTACTGAGTATCTGCCGTGATAGATTCTCCTTACTGATTAACAATCTTGTAACGCAGTTGAAACTAAAAGTGATTACGTCATCATGCGATTGATATGTCGAGTGAGTAACCGTGACCATGGATCAGCGGTGAAATTATATAACCCCCTGCACCAATAAACCGTGGTTAAGGTTGAGGCACAGGCTGGGGAAGTTGACGTAAAGTTTCTGAATGGGAGTGAAGGCTAATCCACGGATCATTTGTGATCAATGAATCAGAGGTACCATTTGCGCAAAAAGAAACACGGGATCTGTTTTGGTTTAAAGGGGTTAGGGTATTCATTCAGACTGTTAGAATAAGAGTGTATTCGTATATGGGAACCGAGATAGTGTAACATTGCTCCCAACAGTCGCATGGAAAGTTGCTAGATTAGTGATACAGTGATAGGTACGAACATAAGACAGACAGTTGTTGCACACAATGGATGGTAAAGTTGTTTCGCTGTCATAGAAGGTGTGCTTAAATACCATGTCTCTCCGATATGTTGTGATATCTAGGATCCAGCCTTCGTTGAAGCATTATACTGTATTTATTTTAACGCAGTTAAATTCTCGAATTGAATACGTCCGTGTTGATAGTTAAAAACGTAAGTAGTATATGAACTAGTTTGTGTACTTGGGTTAATGGGTTTCGGGTTGGCATATTTTTCCAATGTGTTGTTAATGTCACAAGAAGTTCTAATGAAAGTTATCGCGTTTAGTGTGTTTTCAGCTTTGAAGCGTGTGCGACAAAATGCGATTCTGTGTTATACCGAATAAGTGTGTAACTTTTATCAAAGTTGCTGGTGCTTTCACAGATAAATATGTAGACCTCTGTTGTTATGTCATTTAGTAGTTAACCGTACATCGTAGGTCTGTTTGGAGTATAAATATCAAAAGCTGCCTAGATATAGAAAATATTCTGTTAGATGACTTGCGCTGGAGTTCTTTACAGTCCTCAAAAATATTCAGTCAGTAGACGCAGCCAGTAGACTTCGTTGGAAATGAAAAATTGTGACTTTATAGTTTTTTGGTTCGTATTCTGTGGATTCGTTTGTGGTAGTATGTGTAGAATAGGGTGTTATAATAATCCGCACAGCAGCCGTATGATTTGGTATTTATTACATTCATAGTTCAGACCACTTTGTTTACTCTTGTTAACATTTTCAGAATTTTATAAATTTCTGAATTTACAAGTAGTGGTTGATATTGTGAATTGAAGTCGTGAATGAGGTTTTCATGGTTTTTCTCAGTACCTCCCCTCAAATAAGAGGATAGCATTCACACCATTATGTATACCATGAATGTTTCATTCCATATCCTTAGCAATTCATTATTCATTCTTATTTAGTCATTTTAAATTATGTGGTTTTTACTGATAGTGTTGGTAAATACACTGTGAGAAATAAAGCCCTAGTTATCTTCTTATATGTAATTATGAATAAATTTTTGTTACCAGAGTATTTGTTGAATTGATTAAATTGGAGTCAGAGTAGACTGTACATCATCTTCATGGACATAAATGAAGGCAGAGGGTTAGCAGCACCACCATGAATGTTTCTGGAAGTTCCCTTCTAACAGCTGGTACTCAAAACTGGATTTTCATGTTGAGAACTTTATTCATCTCCAGTCTTCTGCACAGATGAAATTTCAGGATGATAATGGCATTATGGACAAATGTTTTACAGACAGTAGGTTTTTTGGGGACAATTATGAAACCTAAGACTGAATGTAGATCTTTTTTAGATGTCTTGTGCAGTATGTGTTGCCATCACATTCTTTGCTTCCTGTTGGTAGTAAACCCATCTTTTTGCCTCTTTTGGTGTGTCTTTTATACATAGGTTTGCTGGATAAAGATAAATAAACTGCACATTATATTTATGTTCATAATTGTTACAAGATTTTTTTTCTTTTGTTGGAATTATCTACAAGAACAACACTTTTAGTAGTGTTTGTTATGATATGTTATGTTCGTAGCTGACTGACTAATGAATATTTGTTCAGTTAACTCTACAGTCTTCTGGGTTGTGACACTATGTAGTCTGGTAAAAGTATACCATCAGTTCAGTGGAGCTTCGGTTTGTGATGCTTACACTTCTTTTTGCACTTTCCAATCATAATTGTGTTATCACCCCTTTATTCATGATTCAGTTTCTCTCATAATACATTAGTGCTGTTTGCTGTGGTGCCAGCAATAAGGTATCAAAATGGTGAAGAGGACTTTTATATTATGGAGCTTGGGAACAGCTGCTTAGGTAAAGAGCTCAGATTGGATTTAAGTAGCTCAGTGTGGCTGATAAATTCATGAGACATTTCTCTTTGGGGGTTTGCTTGTGAAACTGCAGAACACTGCAATGTACCAGTTTACTTCCACTTCACAAATGAAACACATAATGCTTCATTCACTAGGTTCTCTGACTGTTATTAATAAATGTAACTTCTTACATTATAATTGATTACACTTTAATTAGCCTAAAATAAACTGTGATGGCACTTAATAGATTTCTTCAGACAGCGTAAAATTGCTTTGTGTTGATCTTACACTTGCAACTTGAGTTTGAAAATTTTGGTACCAAGTGGAACACAACTGAACTGCTTAGAAACCAAACTGCCACTGAGTTACCATCCTCAAGCTATGCATCATGTGGAAATCCCTAGTTTAAGATGTAGCAAATCAACTAATACCCTGACTGGCCAATTAACAAACCTTCGTAGATGTCATAGGTTGACATTTTGAAGATCTGAAGCTCTGATTTCTGATTGCACCCCTAATTTGGCTACTGGTATCTGCAGAAACTCCCATCAAAAAAACTGTCCTACTCAGCAAGTCCCAGAAAAAAAAATTGTGTGGAATTCCCAGCAAAAGAGATGCTTTCTATCCATGTTAAGTGAAGAGTGCCATCCTTTTACCAACAACATTGGATCTTACCAAATCTAAAAGTATTACATAACACTGTTGCTAGTTACATAAATTCTGCTAACTTTGACAACATAATAGCTTTTCTATCTTTCTCTTTACTGAACATAAACTCTGCCAATGCTAAATTAAACCTTTAAAGTGGTGGTTCCCAAAGTGTGCTCTTTGGATACTGTGGGATCTGCAACGGGTTTCCAGGGGAATCGTAGATACATTTTTGTAATGGTTACTTTGAGAAGTTCACTTTTTTTTTAATTAAAGGAGTAATGTTTTATTAAAAATAATTGCAGAACTTCTTTAAGTGACAGTGTGTTTATTTTGTTTGACTCTTAGAATATCTAATTAAGAAACACCCTGTACCTACAGAGTGAGCAACAGTCTGCTTAATTGAGGTCAAATCATGCATTGTATTATTATATATGCTACTGGCATATATTCATAACTATCTAATATCAGTTGTGAGATTTTTAATTTTGGATTCCTATCATCTGGCACTCTATATTTACTTGAACAAAGATGTGATGATCAGTGATTATTTTTCTAAGCTAAAAGGGTTTTGCAAGCAAAACAAAATTTGCTAAACACCACTCCAAAATAATTATAAAAATATTAATACCACATATGTACTATTCTTTCTAACTCTTCCTTGGACTAAACCTGCACCTGCAGTTGTATATTACGGGTTGTGTTTTGTCGGTGTACAGGGAAAGGGGAGTACATCAAAATATACTGTTTCATTTTTGGCAGTGAGACATGGTGCCAGCATTAGTGTATTAGGTACTACTTTTGGGTGACATGAAGTGTACTGTACTTGCTAATGTATTTTGACAGTTGTGGAATTGTATAATGTTTAGCCATTACATTTGTAAAATTGGCTGTATCAGTGTTGTACACCCTTGAAATATACAGCCTTTGCATACATGTAGAAGTTACATACATAACCTCACTAACTGGCATATCCACCCAAAGAGAGCAAACATGACCACTGATGTCTTGTAAGGAACACTAAATAATATGTTAGTATTTGTGATTTCTCTTTGCATCATAGTGGAAACTTATGCCTTCATGGTCTTTTGATTTTCCTAGTGAAATTAAGGTTGAAGGTGTGACTGTACATTTTAAAATGAGAGCACACTTGTGGTGGGATTGGATTTTTCCACAGTGAATGTGATAAACCATAGGCAGTATGTGCAACCTGATACACAACACATTCACAGATTTTTACTGCATAAAGAATGAGAGAAAGGAAATACTTGTGGAAGAACCTTCTCTCTGTCTGGCCAGTCTCAAAGTTAAGACACACTGTGCAAAACATTTGCATCCCTCACTTTTATTTTAACAGGTTCTTGTAGGTATTTGTATGATGTCTCATTTGTAATATTGATAATTTTTTCTTTGAGCTTGTCCATGTATTTTGTATTCTAACATAATTTATGTGGACCTGCCAGTATATAATTTTAAATAAAAATTTTCTTCTGATGCCTTTACATTACTGCTATAGGTGAAAAATTGAGAATACATTACCTTTTCAACATGAAGAAATATAAAACTTAAAACAGAGCTGGAAATCTATGAACTTTGTTTCCGGTAAATAATCCACTCTATTAAATGTATTCATTTCAGGTCCACACAAAATGGGTTTTGAAGTGAATCGGTTTCAGGGTGAAGTTGATGAAGAACTGGTGTGTCCTATCTGCTCAGGAGTGCTAGAGGACCCACTTCAGGTAAGAAAAATGGAGGGAATTTTGCAAAACAGTAGCTTTTGTTGCAGTGTAGTGGGAACATGATGTGTATTTATCTTTCATTTTGATGGCAGTAACGGATGAATCATTGCACCTAGTTATTTGAAACTCGATATATATGTAGGTCATTAACATACCACAAATCCAGTATGTACAAGTCAATGGCTGAGAATGTGGAAATTATTTGAAACTTTGAGGTTATGTCCAAAAGTAGGTAGGAAAAAATATGTATTATGTAATAAATTTTCTTGTGATGAAAATAGTTGATACTAAATATATTAAACACTGTGAAAGTAAAAATATTTTAACCCATCCAGTATGTTGTATGGTCATGCTACTCAATGAACTAAATGTAAATTGTATTTCAATATAACTTTAACCCTTTGTCCCTGGAGCTGGACATTTAAATTTCAGCACACTATTTGTGTAAAATGTGATATTTTATGGACCTAAAAAAGGGTAACATTGTGAAATACATGACATTTTGTACAGGAATAAACAGAGATGGCGCGAGCAAGTCTAAAACAAATAATTCAGTATATTGTTGACTAAATATATAAGAAGTGTTCTGTGGAGAGAAGCGGTACGACTGTCCTATATATAGGCTGCATGGCCTAAAGGTTAACAACACTTGATTTATATGACTTGAAATCTCTGCAGTGAGAAAGCAGACTTCATGCTTATCTGTCCATCCATCACTATGCACATTGTTGTAGTGAATTAGTTGGGTAGAAGTTAATGGAAAGTTCCCCAGCAGAAAATTAATCCCAATCACTGAAGCTGAGATAAAAATTATAATACATTCCCTTTCTTTAAAAAATGAAATAAAAAAATTGGGTTACGATGAAATAACAAGTAAAATATAAAAAATTTGTGCATCTCACATTAGTCACCCATGAAGTGATATATATATATTTTATAAACTTAATTTGTGGAGCTTAAATACATTGCACTTATCTGCCACGTTAGAGTATTAGTTAGTTAATGAAATAGTTGGTAGTTCTTAGTGTCTGTGTTCTTCTGGTGGGAAGTTCTGTGATCATTCTACTGAGTTTCTTGTGTGCGTAGGGAACAAGATTGGTCGGTTTGATATATATATATATATTCGTACATACAAACTTACACACATACGTACATACATTCGTACATACATGCATACATACAGACACACATACATACACACACACATACACAGGGGCATTTTGCCTGACTATCTTAAAACTGCAGTAGTAAAATCACTTTACAAGAAAAGAGACAAAACTAGTATGACAAATTACAGGCCTGTATCGTTATTATTGGTTGTTTTATAAGATAATGGAGAAAGCTATGCACTGCAGATTAAGCGAACACCTGCATGCTAACAACATGGTGTTCACAGAACTGTACAACTTTAGGAAAGGGATGTTGACTGCAGATGCTGCCTTCAGACTAGCAGATAGTGTATTCAAAGCTGCTAATGAAAAAATGCATGTTGGAGGAATTTTCTGTGATTTGGCAAAGGCTTCTGATTGCATGAATCATGAAATTTTGTTAGATTAATTACATTTCTGTGGAATTTGAGGAGAATCTGAATATTGGTTCAGGTCCTATTTAACTAACAAAAGACAGAAAGTTGAAGTAAAATCACCTACAACATCTGAAAATGTTGTCTCTGACTGGGGTACATTGAAATGTGGAGTTCCCTGGGGATCAGTTATGTTGCTCTGAATATATATAAATGACCTTCCCCTGAGAATAAATTCTGTATCAGCACCTGTATTATTTGCTGATGATGCTAGTGTCATAATCGCAAGCAAAAATTTCAACGGTTTCTGTTCATTGTCAAATTTAGCTCTCTTGTCATTTGATTAATGCCAGCAAACAGAAGATGGGATTTAACTCAGGGTTTAAAGGGTTAAATGGTTTGCTGCTAATAATTTAGTTCTAAATTTAGATAAAACAAATGTAATGGAATTCACAACAAAGAATTCATCACATTCTACATTACATATTGGTTATAAAGAAGGGTGTATAGAAGAGAGAATGAATACAAAATTTCTTGGTTTACAAATTGATGACCATATAAATTGGAAGAACCATACTTAGGAAATGATTCCTAAGTTAACTGGAGCGTGTTATGCTGTTAGGTCAATGTTAGTAAAATTAACACTCTCAAATCAATGTACTATGCATACTTTAATTCTTTTATAAAATATGGAATAATTTTTTCTGGTAACTCTTCCAGCAGTGGGAAGATTTTCACTTGACAAAAGAAAATCATCAGAAGTATGGCCAGTGCCCAACCCAGAACATCTTGTAGAAGTCTAGTTAAACAACTAGAGATTCTACCTTTTCCATGCCAGTATTTACTTTTCGTTAATGAATTTTGTTGTCAATAATCAGGAAATTTTTCAAATTCGTCTGTATACAATATTAATACAAGGAATAAGCATCATCTTCATGGACCAAATGTCAACCTAGCTTGTTTTCCAAAAAAAGTACTTTCTATGCTGGCATACATTTTTTGACAAGTCCCCTTTATTGTGACAATCCTCAAGAATTGCGAGGCAAAATTTCATTAGCCTTAAGACAATGTCTATATACACACTTCTTTTGCTCTGTAGATGAATTCTTTATGTGTAAAGATGATTTATATTGTTTTTGTAAAATATGTGTAGTGTTTTACACTGTCAGTTCATGTATGTGTATTTATGACCTATTCCACATCCTGCCATCTTTATGGATCCATGGAATTTATGTATTTTGGGTTCCGTTATGAAACCCCATCAGAGCATGTTAATCTTCAGATCTGTCACTACTATTTTCATTTGAAATGTTTCTTTAATTTTTATCATTCTGTGTTAACCCTAGAAGTTGGGAAGAAATCTAAAGCAGTGCCGAATGTTCAGTCAGTTGTCTACTCTGCTCAGTATAAAGTCATGATTGATCATAGACATTCTTGTTTCCCACAGCAGTAACAAAATACAGACGTCTGGTCTCTTTCTGTCACTTTTTCTTCCTCCGTTCCATGAGTAAGTAAGAGGTAAAGGTAAAGTTGGTCATGTACTTAATGTAGCACAATGCTGTGAAGGCATATGGTAGTGGCAGTTCATCAGACTTTCTTACATGTATGACAGTGCTGGTGCTAGGATTATTATGCGATTAGTGAGAAGACCTAATAGAGTGTTTCTTTCAGCACAGCCACCCAACCGCTTAAGTTTAATGTATATAACAGGGTTAAATTTTCTCTCATAACTCCTATAGTAATCTGATAAACACAACACCGCAAACACTCTAACATGCGTTTCTTCATAACATACACAGCATGTTTTGGCGGACAGTTGTGGCCATCATCAGGCGATATTACAATATAAACAGTAAATCGAGGAAGAGGCCTCTCCTTTACATTACTATTCGACCTGAATAATTATATTATTATGCCAGAGAAGGCAAAATAAAATGCAGATCAAATAAAATGTCAGAATATTAATATGTTGCCATGTGTCAGTAAAATGTGAGTAGTGAAAGAATCCTACGTAACTGTCTGTCAGGAGTTGGGAATACACGTGTAGTAGATATGTAAAATATTTATCTCATGTTAATTTTACGATTGAGTTTAAATTTGTTAGGTATGTTAGAATTAAATATTAAAGAATCAACATACTATTTGATAAACCCAATTTTAGGTTAAATAGTAATATTGTAAAGGAGAGGATTCTTCCTCAGTTTACCTTTTATAATGTAGTAATATCGCATGATGATGGTCACAATTGTCGGCCATAACGCGTTGTGTATGTGATGTATAAATGAATGTTAGAGCATTTATGGTGTTGATTTGATTGGATTGCTATGGAAAATGTTGATTGAACAAATACAACAGGATGATGTGTCCTGAGTTTTTCTCACATAAGTTTCTGCTTGATGATAACTGAGAAATAATTAAATAAGGTGCTTCATGAACTAAGTTCTTGATCTCAGTTTCAAGGCAAGAGTTAATTGTGAAAAGTTGATGCTACATAAATATTTGACTCTTATTTTTCATGGTGATCTTAAAATTGAAACTACTAAAATTAAAATGCCCAAATATGGCTCTGAAAACATCCTGGTAAGAATGGTCCTTAAAATGCCAGTGTTTGAAACGTTAGAAAAGGTAAACAGATGTAGGAAGTCCTGCTTGAAATACTCTCTGGGTTGCATTGCCTGGAGCCTGGCACACAACCCGGCTGACTGTCTCTCCCACCACTCATCTAGCTGTGTTGAACCACTGCACAATGTCTGGGTAAGGTACGGACTGATCATTTTTCTGTTCTCTGCATCACTTTCGTGTCCATTGTGAGTATTTTAATTTAAAATGATTTCATTCACATACTTTTAAAAGTGTGTGTGTATGTCCAACTGAAAATTTGATTCGGATATATAGTTTAATTTTTCTCAATATTTCTGGGAGGGCTGCTGCCCATATGGACGAGCCACCTGTGGAATAAGGAATAGTGAGGGTATCGATCCATACATTTTAACCTTTACACTAGATGGAGGTGAGTGGTGAGCTACACACACTGGCTTCTTTACCCATGTAGCGAGATTTCTCAGTAGACATTGCACAGGATGCTGAGATGTGTCACAAAATCAATCTGGATGCTTGTAAGAAGAGGGACTCTCTTTTTCCTGCCATGAATCAAGCTCTGATTATTCAGCTGTCTAGCTTGTAGCTTAGTCACATATACCAGCTGTGCTATTCCATACAATATAAATAGTCCAGAATTGCATAATTTTAGAAGAACAGTTCCCAGCCCCCGTTATCTTGTCTGTGAGGATGTGGAAGAGTACAGTTTACTGTGACTACAAACAGCTGATCAAATAAAAGACAGATTTATTCAAGGTAACATCAGACATTGCATGAAATGTGTGACAGCTGACAAATGTGATACGCTGTCTATCCAGTGTGAGGGTGAACAATTTGAGCATTTGTAATAATTTCCTATGATTTCAGAATTCAGGACAACTCTGAGTGGTTACTTATAATTTTTTCCACTATTAATCATTGTTTTCACAGGCTCCTGTCTGTGAGCATGCCTTCTGTAGAGGCTGCATTCAGGAATGGATATGTCGGCAACCCACATGCCCTGTTGACCGACAAGCTATTACCTCTGCACAGCTGAGGCCAGTACCTCGAATATTGAGAAACTTATTATCAAGGTATTGTTTTGCTTTCAGTGTACAAAGAAAACATGTTTTGACAGAACTATACTACGTGAACTCTTACCAGATATTAAGGTCACAGTAATACCACATTGAAGATCAGTGGTTGTTAAAATACTACCTGTATTGTACATTTGTCTCAAAAAGCATGTACATTTAAAGGCTGTCTGTTGTGTAATTATTCTGGTGCTGTGTCTTGTTTAAAACTGATGATACTATTGACTGAAAACAGCCGTAGTTTGTGTTTAATAAATGCAAGAGCCAACAGGATGACAAAGATGTAGGAATGTTGTGTCATCTTCTGTATTACTGAGCAGCAGGCATACATGCTCTTCACTTCCAGTCCAACCTGTCACACAGAGCTGTAACTTCATTATTTTGTCACCACATAATTAGAATATGCTGTTAAACCATATAAAAGAAACAAATCAATAAAATCAATTCAGAAGCACACTTTACAATAATATGTTGTGTTTTTAACAGGCTATGCATAACTTGTGACAATGCTAGTTATGGGTGTAAATCGGTAATGAAACTTGACTCTCTGCCATCTCATCTGGAGGAATGTGAACACAATCCCAAGCGTCCAGTGCCGTGTGAACAAGGATGCGGTCTGGTTATTCCAAAAGACGAACTCAAAGACCATAATTGTGTTCGAGAACTGCGTGCCCTCATCCACTCACAGCAACAAAAAATGGCTGATTTCAAACAGGAGATGGAAGAACAGCGCTTCCAAATCAATGAGCAAAAGAGAGAATTACAACTTTTGAAGGTATTCTGGCATGTATTTTGTTTTATGGATTTATTAGAGGGCCCACAGAATCTTGGAAATCATGTGTTCTTGTTTTTGGCTTAAACAAAAAAAAAAATGGGCTGATTATATCTTTTTGTGTGATGCATGCAAAATGCAGATAAGTTCTGTGCATAATTAACCCTGTGGTGCCAGAATGAAATGCCACAGCAGATCAGAATTTAAATAAGGGCTGCTGCATAGTAGCAGGTATATTTACATAATGCTTGGCATTTTGAGCATGATGTTGTGCCTTACAAACACTGTATATAATTTTGACGTTTTGTTGACCGTGCATCTCATTATATTTATCTCAGTATTTAACCAACTTGATGCACAAAATTTGTTTCACAATAAGTTTCATTTCATGCCTCTACATGTTTTGAGCACATGTGCTCATCATCAGGAGGTCAAAATTGCATTACA
>Ga0131853_10006599_pt1 | contig 20947 bp, 22 predicted proteins | sample TergutLab28metaG_FD_92764 | JGI IMG/M metagenome (GOLD analysis project Ga0131853, IMG submission 92764) | Labiotermes labralis P1 segment gut microbial communities from Petit-Saut dam, French Guiana - Lab288 P1 (version 2) (version 2) | ecosystem: Host-associated > Arthropoda: Insects >...
TCCCATACAGTATACTGTAAGCATTGAATGTTGAAATTTCATTTGTATGTAAAAATACTTTCAATTTACAAGTGAATTTATGGGTATTTTTTGCCTCTATGTTGCCAGTTCCACATCCAAGTGCAAACAGGATAACATTAATTTATCCAAGCATCTCATGGACCTCACCAATGTCCATTTTTACAATGTAAGTGTATTTTGTAAAAATAGAAGGTATCTGTGAAGTATGTACATGATGTGGGTGGCTTTGTAACAGTGTACTGTGTTTAATAGTCTTTGTAATGATTTCATAAATCATATATTGCCTTTATATTACTCCAAGTTTGCATATGAAGCATGGGTGAAGTCCCATTGGAATTCAAATGCCAGACCATATATTGTCACAATGCAAGTGGCCACTGCTCAGTCGACTCAGTGTTACTTCAAACTAATCCTTTGTTATGTCCTTCAAGGAAAATGAACTTCGATGGTAGCATAATAGGATTAATTTCAATACATGTCAAACAGTTCAATATCAACTACTGTAGTTAACAGCATTCTGTAATGTCAAATGCATGTGATGAGTGCCTGTAGTGCCAGCTGGTCTGTGTTGTCACATCAAGTAGGTTAGGTTAGTTTAGTTTTGTTCATAATTTGTCCACTTTTTCAAACAGAAGGTGTCAATGTCAATTGGTTTAAATTAACATGTTCCATGTATTTACAAGAAGAGTGGATAAAATAATACATGAATCAAATTTTTATCTTGAAACTGATTTGAATGAGAATTATAAGCCACATATTACATCACAGAACAAAATGTATGTTGCAAAGAGGAAGGATCTCCCCTGATTCTAAAATAACACATTCTCTTCCAACTTTTATATAATTTGGTAATATATTTCCCATATTCAATAACTTTTTAAGAAAATATTAGTTTTTCAAAACTGAAAACTTACTCAACTTTTTACAAGCATCGTAAGTGAGGAAGGGAGATTTATACAAGTGAAATTGACCGTACAATAACTGATATTGGTGTGATCCATATTATGTATCTCAAAATGTAGATATGCACAATAATCTAAAATTAGGCGATTAAAGGCCAAATCTGTGAAAGCAAACACAGCCTTAAAGTATGAAAAATGTGTGAGAAACACTATTAGGTCGTCAGTTCTATCGATTTTTTAAAGAAATATTGGCTACCTTATGAAAATTCGAATTCTAAACATGTAACACAAAATAGTATATAATATTTTTCCTGGCTACGATACTTTTTTATTCATTTGTAACAGAGCACGTTTTATTTCACATTAAACAAAATATTTTCTAGGCACTAAATTACTATTTACCTCAGTTACACCCTTCGATTCCTTACATTCGCCCAGTCTGTTTACAAGCACTGCAATGTTTGCCATGCCAAAGGTCGAGGCATCGCCAAAGCTGGCCGAATCCTCGCACAAGTGAAATATTATTTATTCGTCTCTTTCAGGCGGAACAAAGTTTGTTAGAATTGGGATGACGTGAATTGCATTGAAAATGTTATTCTGTGCCTGAATAAAAGCGGTGCCTAACGTAAATAACATCTCTGTAACCATATTGCATTCTGTATTCACTGTGCACTTTGGTCGCGACATCTGTAGGTAAATCGTGAAAGCTGAAATGCGGCTGACAACAGTCACGTGACTGGAAAGATTTCGAAGGAAAGTTCGTCGCGGTTTTAACGGTAGCAGTTTGGTGTGATTTGCGTGAAGTAGAAACAAGGGAATAACAACTGCTAGAACATGAACATAATGGAAGAAAAATATCAGCAAACTTGAACGCGACCTGCCATGGACGGCCTGGGGGTGGATCAAGCTCAGCAGGCTATGCGTCATGGGTGAATGAATGTGAAACTGCCTTCACTGCGGTAGGCGTTGTTGACGGATGGATGGGGAGTATCTCGTTGTGAAGCAGCAACTTACTGCATGGTGCAGTCCTTCTTGAGAAGCTAACTGATTTGCGGCTAGTCAAGAAATTCACCGCATTTCACGGAACCCGAAGGTTCATTGCCGCACTCACAAGCCTTCGACACCCGTCCCTATCCTGAGTCAAACCAATCCAGTCCATATACCCACATCCCACCTCCTGGAGATCCGTCCTAATAATATCAACCCATCTACGCCTAGGTCTCCCCAGTGGTCTCTTTCCCTCCGGTTCCCCACCATGAACCTACACACCCCCCTCTCCTCATCTATACGCGCCACATGCCCAGCCAATCTCATTCTGCTACATTTTATCACTCGCACATGGCAAATAACCAAAAGCAACTGAATTGTCCCTTCAGTCACTAAACTACATGACACCAATCCACCAATAATGCAGCACCAACATTCCACTCTGCCCTCACTCACACTGTAACACAATGTTGTCTCAAATCGGTCCGATCATATAAAGTAATGACACTCTGTAGAACATCTCGCTGATATTTTTTGTCCCTGTATAAATATTTCTCAATTCAAAAATTATGAGACTTACATTGTAATTTTTAGGAGACGCATCATTTGACATAAATGTTCCAAATTTCACAGGTATCGAGATCATATGAAGAAAATGTCTGCCATATCTAACGTCGAACCAGAAATTCCATTCAACTGAGCTGTGTGGTGAGCGCAGTATACGATACGCCATAATGGAACCGATCACCTGAGGGCTGCAGCACTCGATTTGACGTGGTATCAGTCTTTGGTTATAATTTTTTCCGCATTGCTGATTGTTTTTAGCAATCGCAGTTCTTGTATCGTACCTCAACTTGAAGAAATTATGTCTGCATCTGTTTGCAAAACGTTACAAAGTGAATTACAAGCACTATTAGACATAATACAAGAAAATACAACGAAACAGAAATAAAAGCCACAGAGGAACGAGTGACCGGCCCGTCGCCTGCACCTCTCCCCAACAACATGCAGCACTCAAAAGAGACACACTTCCATGCCCCTGCGATGGTCGAACCCGCAATCCCAGCAAGCCAAAGGCCGCACACCCATGTAGACCGGCCACTGGGATCGGTTTATGTAGTTTGTTCGTGAAAAATGAAGCCAAGATAGGGGTAGACTTATGACTTAATGGTCTGGCGGCCTTGCGTTCCCTTGCCACTAATAACGGTATATATTGACTGCTGTACAGCAACACGTGTGCACTGTTCTTACAGTTAATATTAATACGAATTTCTGTCCAGACCGCATTATGAGTTTAAGCACAAATGTTACACAGAGAGCTGACATCTGCTTTATGTTGCCTACAGTAAATTGAAGGTACACTTTCAATAAAGCGTGACGTCAACATAAGTCAATTATTTTCATACTGTCTGTAATACGGTAAAGGTAAAGCAGTCCCATTACAGGCCTGGACAGGCCCAGAGGATTCCAGGAAGTTAAGGCTCCCAAATTTCGTGACAACAGCTCAGGATGGTGGTAAGGTCAGCCTTACTCACCGGCCATTTTTACCCCAGGAATTGCTTCTGGTATTCATTTCTGGTCGAGGCTGAGTCGACCCCAGGGTCATAGTGCGATCGGAAGGATTATGTCAATGAAAAATCCACTGACACCAGCTGGGATCGAACCAGCAAAGCACCTTAACCACTGTGCCACCGCGGTCCCCCTCTAATACGGTGCAGTTCTCTTCTCAATAGAGGGTTATACCAATATTTCGACATGTGACTTGGGTCACTGAGGGACAGAATAGCACGCGGCATTACGAAAAGTGCCACCCTCTTCCAATTAGATTTGTGTCTCGAAAGAACTTGACAACCGAATACTCAGAGCGGCACTGTCCCTGCCTCACCATACGTCAGTCTTGACTAAGAGTAATGTACCGTGTTTTCCCTCACTATATTTACATCCATGCAAAGTGCAGAATAACTCATTGAACAGGCCAAAATCACAAGTATTTCTCTCCTCTTTACCCTAAAATCACGCTCTTTTACCTCTAGACATATAAAAGAAACTGGGATTGCAGACCACAATTTGATAACTACCCCTTAACCTGCTAACGTCCACTATAGTGGCATCTCTTAGTAATGCTACTTTCGGGTGACCTTCGTCTGGCAATGCTGACAGCCTTCACTGTCTATCTGACTGCACAATGTCTCAACACTGAATGAATCGTGAAAGCAGTCCTGTGTCATATTTGTGTGAAGACACTTATTCAGCTACCAAAGAGACCCCAATTCACCATGAATGCTTAAGTGTCATAAGTCCTGAAAACGTACTGTGCAGTTGGCTATGTTTTGCATTCAGTAAATGGAATGGAATGTTTTGGTAATAAACCATTTGGGTATTACTAACAGGCAGCTGAGTAACCGTTCTTGGGTAGGGAAAGGGAAAGTTATACCTGATCTATGCATTATACCACCAAGCAATTTGCAGATGTTCGACTTCTTTCAGTAGAGATTTTGCTCTTTGGCGCGTTAGCTGTGCTGAAGGTTCGTTGAGAATGGAACGTTGCGATGTTTCATGTGCGAAACGGGCTGGTGTGCTGTCTGGAGATGAAATACGAGAAATCGTAATGGATTCTGACAGAGATGAGGACAAAAATTACGCATCACAAGAGTCGGAGTACGAAGAGGAACTACGCCCACCTTCGCGACGGTCTTCCATCTCACAGCCTCCAAGTCCAGATCATTCCGCCAGCAAGCTCTGAAGATGAGGATGATATTTGTAAAGTGGCAGGTCAACAGCCACTACCCACTCAGTGGACACTGCCCCCCAAACACCCAAGGCGTGTAGTGTACACCTTTATTGGGGTCCCCAACGGGGGACTGTGATGCTGACACAGGCTGGGCATGAGCCACGGCCATCTATGCCTGTAGGGAGACCAGCCCAAGCTTCTACTATCATCTGAAGACTGGGCACAAGTCACAATAAACACTGGCTTGGCCACAATCACACGAAACGGCGATGTCGTGTGTGTTCAGCGGGGGGCGTGAAGCGAAGGGTGATATTGAGATGTGTCAAGTGTGACGTGGTGCTTTGTGTCGACCGAAACTGTTTTCAGGATTATGACACAAAGACCAACTTTTGTGACATCTATTCGTCCTTCGTCCGTAGAAAGAGATGAAGCCTCGACCACAATGCAAGTAAAAGTACATGAATATTTACAAGTTTTTTCCCCCGAAACAATTCGTCTCCATAACCCCATAAGGACACAACAGCATTTGAAGGCACACCGAACAATGCCTATTTCTTCCACCCCCCAAATTCTTTGTATTTCTCAGATTTATCCTGCTTAGTTCTCGAAATATTCATGTTTTCTCCGAATACCATGCGCAAAATTTAAATACCCCCGCAGAATAATTCGGCAGGGGAACTTACAGACGGAATTTAACTCGGCTGTTAAAGGGCTACCAGCAATTCCCATCACGTGCGCCACCTGCATGATATGTTGACCTTATTTTCCCCGCGATAGAATCAAATATGAATACCGAAAACGTGGAAAAATACTTCATCAAATATAATCCTTCAGTTACCAGCCACAGTTCCAGTAACACACCCACGCACAGTGTCAGTGCAGCATCGCACTTCGACAATGCTCTATCAAACCCAGTTACCCTGTCAGCCACCTTATGTTCATTTGGACTTCTTCCATCAAATAAATATCGCCATTCGCACCTGTCTGATTTTTGTGAAATCACGCTGTTGCAAATTTTACTGCAAATTACCAATTGATGCCGATTTTGATAGATTTCGTTCGACAAAGCAAATTATGCGAAAAATTTACACGCATTTTTGTAATGGTAAAAGTGACTTCTGTCAGCCACAAAATGCAACAAGACTGACGATCTAAATCGTACCGACTTGGAGTTGAGGAAACAGGATCTTCACTTTCAATAAATGCACGAAACACTACGTTTTCCCAGTTAAAATAAGCGTGTATGAAATTCAATATATTGTCTATGAACAAAGTGCTGTCGTAACCCCAGATATTGGCGGCTAATTTGTGAGTCTAACAGCCGAACAGCAGCTTCAGTTCAGACAGTTTATAACAACCGTGTGTTGCCAGCCTCTAACAGCAAACCAGCAGACGAAGAATTTATTTACCATACAGACGGCAATGCTACGTCCTTCAGACGCCCCTCACCTACTCCAATACTAATAATTGTCCTGTGGTATATCATGTCGGTATAGCTTCTCTGATAAACTGTATCCAACCTGATGATGGCCACGGCAGCAATGGCCGAAACATGCAGTTGACAAGTTATATGCAGCTGATAATATAGCTGTGTGGTGACTGCTATATCCTTATAGAATTTTTACGTTAGGTGCTAACAAACACAACAGGGAAGACGCTCTTTGCAGTTAACACATACACACAGTGTGGGCAGAGCGCACAGTTGTTGGATAACAAAGAATTTTGTGTATTAAACGTACAGTGGAATACAACTATATTTCACCCAGCAGTACAGTAGGAATACAACTACATGTTTCGGCCCTATATGTAGGCCATCTTCAGGTTGTGGTTAACTTACAGAGCAGCTATACAAGATGTGCGGGGTGTTTTTGAGGGTGTTTGTGTTTGTAGGGAAGGGGAAGGGGGGAATGTTAAACTGGTGGTGCATCACGTGACCAGTAGGCCTTACAAGGTCAAGAGAGACCAACAACTATCTGCGTCACAGACGATTCTTTCACCAAAATATTCGACCAAGCCCGAATATTTTTGGCGCGCAACAAGCGGCAGGTTTTTACATACAAAAAGATGAAACGCCGATAAGTGGGAAACATGGCTATGACGTAGTGCGTTGCAAGACTACTCGATTTCTCATGGGGTGACAGTGGCCTTTGGGTCGACTCAGTCCTAACATAAATGAGCCCCAGGGATATTTCCTTGCGGTAAAGGCACTCTACGACCTAAAAGTGCCGATCGTCTAGAATTTCAATGTGAAATGTCAATAATGCCAGCCATAAACACACAAATGTGAACGCTGAAAGTCACGTAATGTGACAGCCTGCAGTACAGTTCATCGCTCTGCCGCTGTTAACACTGCACGTGGTGCTGTACACACAGATGTGCAGCAAAAGGAAACTATTTGGGAGCCCGGTTTGGGGCGCTGGGATTGGATACGAAGCGTAAAATTATAGGCGCAGTAGGTCACGTCTGTCCGTTGCTTCACACGTGGGGATTTAAAAAGCGGATACAAATATATAATCAGATTTCAGTCAAACACAACGAAGTTCTTTGCTAGGAAACTCATTTATTTTTTGGCAAGGGAGGTGCAAAGTTGTATAACTTGGACATAATTCGGCGTCGAGGTTTTCTTCAGACAGTGACGGTTACAGAAAATAAGAATATTTTTAAACTAAATGGTAAATTGTGTGAATTCCGAGAAACAATATGTATATATACACACAAATATATAATTTATTTATATATGTTTCATATCGTAACCACAAACCTATTTCATGATTATGGTGATGATGATGTTGAGATGATGACGTGTTCAGATCGAAACATGTAGCAGTACAATTCACACACAGTTCTGTGGACTGTCAGCCAGCTAACTGCCAACTACAAGCAGGCAGTTCGTATCCGGTACAGTGCGGTCAGCAGTCTACGCCGCTGTCAATAGCCGAGCGAACTGATTCGTAGTTCTGAAGTCACCTAATTTTTTGGGACCGCGGCTTCGAAATCCGCTGAGGGCAAGGATGTTCGTGTGTTTGTGTTTGTTTTATATCATGTAAACTGCGGTCTCTGCGACTAGCTGATCGTTCGTGTAGGGAAGTCATACAGATTTGGTGTGTGTCTGTGTTACAGTGTACAGTTGGTGTGTGTCTGTGTTACAGTGCACAGTTGGTGTGTGTCTGTGTTACAGTGCACAAATCTTATCCCTGAGGCGGCCGAGGGCCGGCTTGGGTTGGTGAGCAAAAAGGAAAATTGTTCTAATTAGGGAAGATCTTCCACAATAAAGGGTCGTATATGGTGCATAATGGCTGACGTTTCGGGACAACCTGGTCATGCCAGACGTTATGGTCAGTTTTTCATAACTACGGAAGAAGTTTATGAACGCAAAATGTGAAGCCCAAACGAACCCCCCAAACGTGTGGCCTTTGTAACGAATTTACTGGCCGTCCCGACCTTGCGACTTTGGTGAAATCCAAGAAAGTAGCTGGTCGTAATGTTTTTAGCCTCACGTTCCGGCCTCATTACTCCCCAAGAGATACCACTAATGCTCATATATGATAGGGCTGAGTCGACCCTAGGGCCAAAGTGACCCCGAGGGAAATGTAACCCGCGACCTTCCGCCTGTAGCGCATTGTCAAAACAAACTGCGTCACATCCAACTTTATTTCCTCACATTAGCGACTTTGCCTTTTTGTATAAACCAGTAGGTATTTGGGCGTATAGAGAATTCTACCAAGGCAGACGTGTTTGGTGGGTTAATTGCCTCCAGCACGCAACTATCACGCGGGTTTAGACTGACCCCGAAATATTTGGGAGCCCGTGGTGGAGAGTTGTAGGTGAGTTCGAAATATACAAGTGATGGGGTTCTAGTTTTGTTCTGTCAGTTGCTTGTCCAAGTGCCTGAACGCGCTAACTTGCTGCTGACACGAAGATAAGAGGCTTGAGGAAGGAATTTGTGATTTGAAAACAGCTTTAAGAGAATCCGAAGGTAAGAATATTTATTGCAATGCCCTGCAATTTTGGGCAAATTACTGTGTTCAAATTTGTATAGCTGTAATATAATGTAATGCCTCCCGAGATGGTACCCTGGCCTAACTGCACCTGCCTCGTGAAGACAGTATAATTTAAAGGGGCACGGCTGTTAACGTCAGCGCTGAAGTCACTAATTTCTATGCTGCCGCCAGCCAGACTTACAACCAAATTTAGACTGTCGGAAATCTGGCAAACTGTTCTGCCACACAACCAAGTAAAATGCAAAATGCACTCATCCACATTTCTCAGTTTTCTTATCTAATACTCCAGGGACATCAATTAGTAGTCAACAGTACGTCAATTATGTCAGTAGAATTTAGTAACTAACCGAAAATATTTAATATTAAAATAAAAATATAGAAACAACCACAATTTAGATGTCACAATATAGCAAATACAATGTTTGAATTCCGCAGTGGACCCAAATACTCGTCTTGCCTTCCTTTATATAGCCCAATGTACGCCGGGATATTTGAATAAAGTTCTAAATAATTTTCCTAAATAGCTGTTCAGCAAAATTGCTCAACTCGAGTAAATGAACTCAAAACTGTTTTCTAACACGTCCAACACATTTTACCTTGGATACTCAGCAGCAGTCTGCGTCTCGTACACATAATAGAAATTCTTCTTCAGCGCAGAAGTCAGAACAACACTTCACGTTGACCAAACACGCAAATATAACCAAAATTGCCACGAGAATGAGGGCGTTTGTTTAGTTACATTGGACTATATAGAGTAGGGCCGCTAACACATATAGAAATGTGTGTATTCTTCAGTGCATTGCACTGTTTGCCACGGGGAATTTCACTGAATGTTCACAAACTTCGCTACTGTACGGAAAAAGGGAAATCATTTTCTGAGTTGCACATATCTGTAAGTGCAGTGCGCTGCTTTTGTCAGCATTCGATGGCTTTTCGCGACTGATTTCTAACTCAAATCTATAAGTACGTTGTTCATTTATTACACTACCGAGCCCTGATCTGCCTTCGGTGTGAGGGCGAAATACGAGGCGATCCTACTGTGTGGGTCCTTCAGACGGAGCCAGCTGTTCTAAGAAACTTTCTGACGCCGTCTGCCTTCTGTCTTGAAAACGAAGGTTTGGATAATCGAAATTCCGTGTTTTTAATTAATCCTGATAATCGACAGCTTATTGATGCATTTGAATACGAAAGCGATATATCTGACATCCTTATAAATCCGACTGGGAGGAGTCGGTGTTAGTTTGATGGGATTGCGGGTTCGAATTCCACTTGGGGGCACGGAAGTCTGTCTCTTGTAAGTGTTGTGTGTCGTCAGGTAGAGGTCAGGGCCTCGGGCTTATTGCTGACGCCACCACATCACGCGTCAGTGTCACAACGACGCCGTCCACAATCTGGCACTGCCGTCTGGTCTTGCTATGACAATGACCGGCAGTCGCAATGCTAAAATACAGTCGGATGGAATCTTCGATTTGGCAGTGAGCTCTAGGCAATGCACATAGCAGTGCTGGTAGGAAAACCAAATTATACTGGCTGCTGAATGGGGCACGCGCTGGCGCACGGCGTTACGAGCCGGAAGGTCGCGGGATATGTGTAATGAAGACCGAGACATAGATGGGAGAATAATATTAACCTGGATTTTCAGGAAGTGGGATGGGGACGAGAGTAGTAACCAGGCAGCCATAGCCCACATTATTAAAAAGGTTCGGCTTTCGACTTGTAGTTTTAGGTGCCTTCTTCAGGGTGGCAGCCCCGTACAGTCAGGTAGAGGTTCCTCCGTCGCCCGCTACGCCAAATGTTTCGACTGGGATCTTCATCAGGGTGGCAGCCCCGTACAGTTTGGTAGCGTGGCCTCCGTACGGACTGGTATAGAATTGGGTTGAATGCAAGAGGGACCTAAATGCGTCCCGCGCACTGCTCGTTCTTGAACGCATAATATTAAAAAGGAAGGAAGGCTACCACCATATAGTTTGGTAGCGGGGCCTCCGTGCAGAGTGGTATAGGGTAGGGTTGAGTGCAAGAGGGACCTAAATGCGTCCCGCGCACTGCTCGTTCTTGAGTGCATAATATTAAAAAGGAAGGAAGGCTACCTCCGTACAGTTTGGTAACGCGGTCTCCGTGCAGACTGGTATAGGGTAGGGTTGAGTGCAAGAGGGACCTAAATGCGTCCCGCGCACTGCTCATTATTGAGCGCATAATATTAAATAGGAAGTAAAGCTACCACCGTACAGATTTGTAGCGCTTCCTACGTGCGGACTGGTAGAGGTTCGGAATGAGTGTAAGAGGGATCTAAATGCGACCCGCGTACTGCTCGTTCTTGAGCATAATATTAAAGAGGAACGGTGCCCCCCGTACATTTTGGTATTGCGGTTCCTCTGTAGCCACCCCGACGCTGATGGTGGGTTTGAGTGTAAGGGAGACCTAAATGCGTCCCGCGCACTGCTCGTTCTTGAGCGCATAATATTAGAAAAGGAAGGCAGACTCCCGTACACTTTGGTAAGGGGGTTCCTCCGTAGGCACTAGTGCAAGAACTGTTTGAAGCGCGACCGAAGCTGTACTCGGTCTTGAACGATGTTATTAAGAAAGGGATAGGTTGTAAGAGTGAGTGGCCCCCGTACAGTTTTGGTGTGGAGGTTCGTTCGTAGCTACCAGTGCACCCGGGAGGAGGCGCTACTTGTTACGTCCGTGACAGAGCAGGATGTGAAGGTTCCGTCCGGATTGCTCCCCACCTAGAGCAGAGTGTAGGGACAACCCTGGAGGCTGACGGTAGCGGGATCCTTCGGGATAACAGGAGGTGATGTCATTGCATACCTGCACGTTCGTAGAGAAGCCTTGTTCTGCGGAAGCAGCAATATTCTCGGCGGAGGAAATGTTCCAGAATGGCGAGTAATGCACATAGGTAAGAAACATATATATAACCAGGTATGGTCATGTCATATGACTAGCAGTAGGGCGGGGGTTTCGAATAAAAAGTCCAGTCACAGGACCCCAGTCATTGAAATCTGTGTGCTTTGAAACCTGTGTGTGTGTGTGTGTGCTGTGAATCCTGTGTGACGGTCGTGAAGAAGGACTGGGCGTGACACCGTGCAGTTTGGTAAGTGCAATGCGACACCTCTTAATACGCTTCCATTAGCTTATACTGTGCGTAGAACTATAAGACAATGGAACGCATTAACGTGTCGCAGTGTGCTTACCGGGGAAAACGTATCATTTTGCAGGAAGAAGAAGGGCGTGGCATCTGAAAATTAGAATTCACTAGTAAGAAGGTAAGTGAAGAAATACGTTATGTGAGATGTGTTAACTACATATATCGTCGCGTTATTGTGCTCATGTTTGTACATTTATCAGGAATGCAATACGCTCGATTGTGTGATCAGAAATAATTCGACATACATCTGTGATTTCCATTCTTGGTTCCTGTGCGAAACACGAGCATGACGGTGCAATTGTATAAGAGCGTAACTGTACGGTTTCACTTAGGGCCTGTTTGTGCGTAGGCAGACCGAGGGTACCGGTACATCCCGGGAAAAGTAGCTGTTAAGAAGAAGGGGAATGGCGTGGCTCTCGGCGTGACCGTGCACGGTAAGTGGAGTGCTAAATTAATCCTCTGTGGAATGCAGTGAGCAAATAAGTTGAAGTTAAATTCGCGCTTATATATTCACGTTGCCGAACACTCGGCAGATGTGCAAAACATCGCTGTATATGTTCAACATAGTCTACGTTCATTTACATTCGAATCGTCTGAGGGTCACTGCTAGAGGTTACGGAATGGAGTAACCTCTACCAGAACCCCTAAGACAAAACGGAGGTGAATGAACGTAAGCTGTGATGCGCATATGCATATGTGCTCTGTTTATCTGCCGAGTGTTCTGCAAGAGGTGCATAAGAGCGTGACGTCGAGTGACAGAGAATTAATTTGCCCTTACACTTAGGCTCATCTTCGCCAGCTTAACCCAAGGTTTTGCTATAGAGAAGGAGCGGCCTACGCCGAGGGATAAATCAGGTTGGTGGAGTGTTTTTTTCACAACACTGTCTACACACGAAATAAAGAAAAACAACAAACACAACTTGATAACCTTATTTATTTAATATTATATGTATGTGTCTTACACAAATGATACAAGTTCCTCGAATAGGTGAGGATAATTTATGTGTGCACTGGCGTTGGGCATCGGCTTCACGTACTCCACAGACGTCAACGACATCGTCACGTATGATAATAAGTCAGGCAAAGCAACTACGTAATCGCGCATTTTCTGATGCACGATATTGAACACTCGGGCAAGGTAGTGCAGATCCAGTTCCGTCAGGCATATATACTCGCTGCCGACATACAGTCTGGTCAATCAGCGGCGACGTTTCGGCACACCTAACCGAAAGTTACCACTTTCACACTTGATGGTTGGTGGCACCACCTCCTACCCCTCCTTGCACATAGCATCGGCGACGGCGGGTAGACACAGCCAGCGTGTAGACCTGCTCGTCCGTGAGAATGATGGCCTTGGACCCGCAGCTCTGTATGACACCGAATTCCACCAAAGGGAGATAGTCACGGGCGGGGTAGAAACCGACAGACACGTGTTCGGTCTTGTTTGTATTTAGGAAAAACAGACGCCTCAGCAGCACTCTCTGGGGATTGAATGCAGGATTGTCCACCCAGTAGGTGTAGATGTCACTGTAGGTCGAGGCGTTAGGCGGCAACTGCGTCTCCTCCTCCTCCATGGAGAGGACCCTCTTCCCCTCCTACGCTTGGCAGCAGCTGCAACGTCGGAAGCCGATCGTTTACTAGTGGACTCCATCGCTCAGGAAGCAGAGTGATGGGAGTGGCGCCGTACTTGTCCAGTTTATTCCAAAGCTGCAACAAAGGTGGCAGAATGACGTATCATGTCAGCAGGGCATTGGACATACTCTTTCTTTTGCAGATAGTACATCAACCAATCGTAGAGGGAATGCGTGGTTTTGGTGAGCGCAAGAAAATCTGGGAAACTTGTGGCATGGCAATGTACACCAGCGTTTGTGATTGAAAGAGACGGGTGGGGGCACTCGAGATCCTCTAGGTTATGGATCGGCCGTCCCGTCAGTCCGGCGAGGAATTTACATTTTGAGAGTCGTAGGCGTAGAGGTGTATGAAACCGGCCACGGCCTCATGAGGACAGTGTGCAATTCTTTATATTCTGTATGTCCGTCAGCCCAATTCAGGCCGTTCTCTGACGAGCCGTGATCCGCCATCTTGTAGGGGCTCTTGAAACGGAACGTCTCGGCCGCATTGTCTCTGGCCAAAGAAAGTTTCCTGATGACCGTCTCGTTCTGTCGCCCCCGCAAGAACTCGAAATCAATCACGACCTCCCTCCTTCCTCCAGACATGTTATATTAGGAATAATTTGAATCGGGCAGGGTACCTGCCTTTTATAGGCAGCTGCGGCAGCATTGACCCCAGTCGCCCCGAGCCATCTGGGCCCCGAATTCGGCAGTGAACAGCCGCTCCACCTGCCGGTCTGCATGGTCGCAAGCATCGAAGAGCGAGATGAACTTTTGGGGCGTGTAGCGCCTATCCGTGTAGAGGGCGAATAGACAGCAATACTTTCCGCGGACGTCGGTCTTCAGGCTTTACATCTGACGCCTGTTATACTCCCAGGTCTTGCAGTTGCGTTTGATGAATGCCTGGATGCTGGGTACCAGCGGTACGATGTCATATGAATCAAGTAGTAGACACTCGAAAATTTGGGTCGTAAGTGCCCGGCTAGCCAGTGTCAACCTCCCTCTGTGTGGGAATCGGCATTGACGATGACGGTGGTGGTTTGCGTGATCGATTGTGGCAGGAGATCGGAGGGGAAAACGTCGAGGAAGGAGCTGACGTCACGCAGAGTACACAGTATCTGCACGGTGTCCATTTCAAAAGTCGGTCGTGACTGTACGTTCGAAATCTATGATGACTGAATTGTCGAATTCTAGATACAACAGGCACGTAATCGCCTCGGAGAACGCGTTATTGAATTTCAATTCGATCCTGATACTGCCTTTCTCGGGGTGGGACGTATGACCCTCCGACGCGCATCTATCAGGTGTGAGGTCAAAGAATAACATGAAATAGCATTTTATAGACATATCGTGTGTTATCTGCAGCCCCGTTTTCGAGTGATGTGTGCCGAACGCCTCGAACAGTTTCCTGTAGCCCATGAAGGACGTCTTTTCATAGTCCATGCCCAGAGTTAGGCCCTCGTTAGGAAACTATTTACCGTTCACAAATTGCGAAAAATCGCTGATGTCGTAATGCTGAAATTTTTAAGGGTTGCTGTACAACTAACCGTTAAAATCTGTGTTCTTAACCATGGTGAACAGCAGACGTTTCGAGATGGGACCAAGGACGGCATTGTCTATGGACAGGGATTTCGATTCGGCCGCGAATGTGAACGTCTTGAGTTCGACTCTCGTCAGGTTAGAGAGCGCGAGACTCCCCCTGTTTTTCAGTGTCGCAGTGTGAGCCAGCAATATGTCGGGGTTCGGCTTGACGCGCCTGACCGGTAATTGGGCGTCCAAATATTTGAAAACGGTCTTTGAATGGACGCTCTTTTTCATCGGATAGAAGCTGGGTCGGGCCTTGGTCAACCTGATCTGAAACCTGATGCCCGGCAACGAGTATAGGGGCACGTTTCATATGTCGCTATGTAGTCGACCGAATAGCTGGACTTCCCTACTCGCGCTAATCCTGCTCCAACGAAGGATTAATCCCTTTTTAGTCATGGCGGTTATATTCTCGGCGGAGGGGTCGACAGGCTGCAAGTCGCCAGTATCGAGATACCAGTAGGCGTTCGAGAGATGAGTGGCTGCGGCATCTGAGCCATAGGTCATCAGAGTCTCGGGATATCAGCGGTACTGGTAATGCTCGCTGGCCTGCGTGATGTTGACTCCATTGAGAGTGACGTTACATTTACGGAATTTGAAGTGGAGGAAATTATTTGTCACGCTCGTGTGGTCCGAAAAGTCCACATCCTTTCCCGAGGCCGATATCAATATACCTCGGACGTACAGTTTGGTATTTAAATCAATGTACGTGTCGAAATCGGCATGTATTAATAATTCCAGATCATTTTGATCGACGGGGGCGATCGGTGTATATGCGACCTCTGTTGTCCCGAGCACAGACGTCTGTGTAGGCCTATGTGCAAAGATGTTAATCTCGCTTCTAACGGACTGCTGTAGAGTGCCTGGAGTGAAACTAGGAAAAGATGTACCTTTTTATTATTTTTCTCGTGGCACGCTTGATCTTTGTAGGATCCTTCCTCCTCTTCTCCTTCTTACCTCCCGCCACAGCCTCACCGTGGTCGCGTTTGCGGCCACGGCCTCGCAATTTGCTAATCAAATTTTGGGCGCATTCAGTTACTTGTGTAGACACGGTCGTCGTTTCTGTAGGGCTGCGTTCAGCGATATCGGTCAGGATCTTGCCACCGGTACGCAGCGTCTCGCGGCCCACTGCTTTGGCCCCGCTCTACAGGAGTGAGCGGACCCAACGGAAGAGACTGCAGAAAAATTGCCTATCCCGTGGCGTTGCTGAAGCTAGAGCGGTGCGGAGTAGACGGGACCGATCCCCGGGGTAGTTAGGCCGCGACCTGCCTGATTTAGGTAGTACATTTCTGTCTGATCCATAGCTATAAATTTCCTATTCAAGATGGCGACGCCCCGTTTTATACACTTTACCTCTTGTAATTTTTCCGAAAATGAAGCATTACTTTTGTGGGCGTCGTGCTGTCCTCGAAGGGGATGTGCAACCCCTCTGTCGTCAGGAATTCTCTTCGAATATCCTGAAATCTGCGCTGCTCGACAGGCACGTAATACACGTTTCGAAACTCGTGCTGGCACGATGATGATGATGGGAAGACGTATGTCCGCAGGCTGCGGAAGGTGCTGTCGCCCACAAACTGCGGTGATGTCAAGTTACAGTATATTAGGGCAAGTGTTTCCTCGGGTGGTGAGGAACAGGAAATTTCACACAGCCTCACCTCCCAACAGGAAGTGTAACCCAGGTCCACGGGCTGACCCAGTTTCACCGTGAAATTGGCGTGAGTATTCTGTTCGTAGATGTCGCGCTAGGCGGTGCTGAACAGAGTGAAGTAAAAATGGCTATTAGTCGCCATAATTTCTCTCATATATACTTCACGCTAGCTGCAGGCATCCAGGAGTCGAAGTCCTGACTGTAACCTCACCACCGGACGCGATATTCGCGAATGCCGCGTCTGACCCTCTTGTCCAGTGTTTTATCTATCTTATAGGAGGTCCGGTCGGTTATTCGTTCGGGGGTCAGTTCCTCGCGATAAAACTGGCCTTCTATAGGCGTGATATTTAAATCCTCTAGTTCATAGACGGCACGCGACCGCCTATGGGTTACTTTAGCGACCTTGAAAATCTCGGCAACTTTGGCAAACCTCAGCTTCTCTTTGCAGATGCGAACGTACTGCCCCACCCGAAACGTCGCTGATTTCGCGACGCGAACGCCTTCCCGGGCCGCCTCCATCGGCTTCCATATAGCAAGCACGTCCGAGTCGGTGACTCGCGAGGGCGCCATGCCTGTCGTCGAATGAACCGTGTCATTGTAGGCCTTGACAAATTTTGGTAATACGTCAATATATCTGTACGGACTTTTATACGTAAAATATTTGTAGATTCTATCGCGAAACGTGCGATGCACGCTTTCCACTACCGCACATTTCAAGTCGGGTTTCCTGCACACCTGAAACTGGATGCCTTCGTCCTGTAACATGTCCTGAAAATGCTTATTTAGAAATTCCTTGCCCTTATGAGTGCGCACCTCTATTGGGCGGCGGCGCCGACGTTCATCGAATATGGACCGAAACGCCGAGGCGACAGAAGGCCCGCTCTTTGTCCTTATGGGGATCAGATGTAGATATTTCGAGAATACGTCTATTACCGAAAGACTATCTATAATTATCATTATATTTGACATGGTCTGCACATCTAGAAGGTCGTATTCTCAAACATCCAATACGTTAAACACAGTATAGGGATTACGCGCGAACCTCTTTCGCTCCGGTCTGTGAAGCGTATATGCGTCCTGTTTCTCTAACCATGCTTTGATGACGTCAGCAGATTTATTTTTCGCCGTCGCCACCCGCAGCTTCCGCAGAGTCGAAAATGCCGACGGTCGGGCAATGTCATAATATAACCTGCTAATAGTGGACATTAATATTTCTTCCACTTACGACATAACGCTGATTCTACACCGCGTCCCTTCGGTTTCGCAAGGAGGGCCCAATGACTTCGCGAAATTTCTTTCCTCGCGTTATATTAATGTTATCGCCAGGCTGATATGTTAGTCAAATGAACGTTAGTCAATACCAATATTTGTTTATACGTCTTCAAGTGCTCCTTGTCTACAAGTTATGTATTCACATTCTTACGCGTCAGTAATTCCCACAGCCCCTCCGTAGCTCTAAACGCAGTGCCCTTAATTTATAAATTAGCATCAGGATCTATAAACACCGGGGAATCACTAAACATCATTTGCTCGCCTTCCCTACGGATACCGTATTTTATGTCGAGAAAACGTCTAGGGGGACTAGCTATTGTTTCTTCTTTTTCCTCCGTGGCGTCATCATATCCTTGTTTAGGGGTCTCTGTCAAAGCAATAGGTGAGGTAGGCGGCGTTTTCTCTTCGACTTTAGGGACAATCAACTGTTTCGGTAGCTCTGGCTCGGTGGGGGAGGGCAGCTCCCTGTCAGGCATCACTCGTCTTAGGAAGTCAGAGATAGCCTTAGTCCGCGTCTTCCGTCTGATATCGGCCTCGCGAAACTTATTACGTATCTTAACCCACTCTTCCCTCGGATGTTGTTTTTTACGTCTGCTACTACGTTTCTTAGGTGAGGTGCCCCAATCGGCTGGGACGAGTTACATCTTACGTAATATGTCTATCCGGGCTTAAGGATTAAGCTGGCGATCTTTGGTTGTATGGCGCTCTGTAGGGGCAATAGAAATCCCCCGCGTTGCACTATGAGCCGTTTCTTTTCAGACAGCGGTACATGCCTGTCTGCGACCTTGCGTAACGCTGAAGTGTGTTTCTTTAGTTTACGGGTCTTACAACCTGACAAACGTGTATATCCATTCAGAACATTCAACACACATTCGCTTACACAGTTCTCGAGTTCCGTGTTACAATTTGTTATGAGGGCTTTACGTAATCTCGGTTCAGCTGTCTTGAGCACGTGAAGGGCGTGGTAATTCGACTTCACACGCTTCATCGCCCATATCGGAGTACACGACTGGAGGATATTCTTCCGGGAAAATGTTCGTTCAAAACCGCAGCCCGTCATCCGTGTCCTGTGTCAAATCTAAGATAAGGTAACCGTGGGGTGTGTGTCGCATCCAGGTAGGCGTTATATCACCCAAGACTATCTTCGGGATACACTTGATTGGCCAAGTACATAAACTGCTTCTTATCTCTGACGTTTTTCAACGCGACTACATAATGGGCTTTCAACGATATATCTCTACAGTAGCGACCCTGATGAGACAGGTATTACGTAATCAAAATTACGCTGTTATTTCTCTGATGGCTGCCTGTCGTAAACAGGTCACACATTTGCTTGGAATAGACGTCATTTAACAGATCGTCTAGGATCACGAGACGTGGTCTACCGCCACCACAATCACCAAAGTTCTCTGGTACGCCCTCGTGATATGTAGTGTTTGAGGGTAACGGCCGACGTTTCGGAACAGCAGTCTTCTCACTGTAACATCAGACTATACCGCCACAGAATTCGCGTTCGTTGCACGGGCGGCGAGTTTCTGTAGCAGCCGTATGCAGAAGGACGTTTTGCCCGACTTGCTTGGTCCGCTCGCTATACACGAGAACGGATGCTTGAATTTCAGATCATCACTCATGGATGATCAGGGATTATGACGCGACTCTCTCCCTCCCGCCCCCTATTTATACCCAAACGGGACGGACGTATTGTCACTTAACCGCCGCCTCTTGAAAAACGAAATCCATTAGATTTTGTCTTCAGGTTCGGTGACAATTGAGACGGTTCCGCCCCCTTCGGCTTACGCTTAATCTTATGTTCTGTGTCTACATTTACAACGGAGGGTTCATCCCCCTTCAAAATCATGTCCCTGATGACATAAACATTTACCAATTTCGACGCGCTGTAATTGAGAGTTATGCCCCTCACGTTGCAGACGGTTCGACCGGCCCCGGTCACAGTATCGACCACCCTGTATGCATAGTGTTTTGGCCCACCACACGTAAATTCCGAAGAGCTCCCTGAGGGGCGCAACTCGGAGGTCATGTCCCCCAATTTGTCCCCTGTTTCAATCAGTTGGGGGTCCCCCCTTTCGGGTGAATGTGTATCACAGATTCAGTGTCAGTGTACATCGCGTTTGTTCGCAGCCGGTCAAGGTAACGATACGAATGTATCCTAGCACCAGCGGGAACGTAAGCCCCTATTACCTCATTCGTATGATGCAGACTAGGCATCTGTTCCTCTGCTCAATACTTCCATGCGATCCAGACAACGTCATCGCTGGCAAATACGAGGTTTGTCACCTCGATGCCAGGGGTGGACAAAAATCCGTACAGGTCTTTGGGCTCCTTAATTAATTTGGTCATTGATCGATCGTTTCTCTCCGTCAATTTGTCCCACACGGAGTTGAGACAGAGTTTCACCAGACCCTGTTTAGCAGCGTTATACCTGATCGTTTCCATATCTCGCCGTATCCCTTCACTCAGCCAAAACGAGTCCACATATCACTCCTTGTCTTCGGGACTGTGGACCCAGCCGGGATAACCGCTAGCCTCTGCTTTCAGTTTCAGAAACGTATTAATATAATCCACAAAAAGTACACTCTCGCCTGATTTCGGGTCGTACAGCGTAACCTGATACTCGTACACCTCATATATTTCGAGTATCCGGTACCCCTTTTGAAGGGCCAGTCTCACCTCATCCATTACTCTCGTACCGGCGAGGGCACGATCCTCATCTCGGGAATGCACACATCCGTCACTTGAGGAAGATGTGAGGACGCACGTTCTACACAGGCAAAACATGAGTTTATTATTACATATGAAAGGGAGGACGGGGTGAAACAACTTCTCTGGCGGAATGATCGAACATTTAATCAGGCCACCCATACGTAGGCACGCATCCCCTACGTGAATGACCGGATGACCCACGGGGAACTTGAAGTACTTGCATATGTAGGGGTAGAGGCTCATGACATCGACATATTGTTTAGTCTCGTTCTCCCATGCCTTATAGTGGAGACTCATGGACTCGATTCGACCCCCGTACAGAGCA
>Ga0131853_10006600_pt1 | contig 20947 bp, 16 predicted proteins | sample TergutLab28metaG_FD_92764 | JGI IMG/M metagenome (GOLD analysis project Ga0131853, IMG submission 92764) | Labiotermes labralis P1 segment gut microbial communities from Petit-Saut dam, French Guiana - Lab288 P1 (version 2) (version 2) | ecosystem: Host-associated > Arthropoda: Insects >...
TAACATTACAGAAACCACATATTCCTGCCAGTTTCAATATGTATTTGGTAATCAATAAGTGAGTAATAGCTGTCAAAGTTTCAAACTTCTCTGGCCATTATCTCCGTAACCATTGAACTTTGGGTATAGGTGTTTTGGGTTATATCGGTATAATTTGACCTAAGGAACACTCTCCCGAAGTTAGGTCCTTTCCTCCTGGGACACCCTGTATAAGTAACATTGTTATGTTTTCAGGTAAGACAACTCAAAGAAGCTGTCCCATTTGCAGTGTGTGGAGCCAACACATTGTTGGAAGTACGAGGACGTAAGGTTCGTGGACGTCTGTACCCATGGGGTGTTGTGGAGGTTGAAAATCCTGATCACTGTGACTTCATCAAACTGCGCACCATGCTTATGTGAGTGTCTGCTTTTTAACAAGTCCTGGACTATGATCTGTGAGACTTACGGCTATGATAATGTGAGTTGTGAATTGGAAAGGCTGGAATAGTGCTACACATTTTGTAAGGACAAGGGGCATTTATTTAAACTGACATTTCCTTTCATTGGCTGTAATTGTAACTGCACTTCTGTTTCCAAGTGGTCTTTAGTTTCAGAGTACTTCAGAAACCCAATGATTGGTTCTGCATAATGCTAAATTTCTTGATGTAGATAGCCCAAAGAAAAGTATATTCTGTATCTTAACTTAAAATAGCTATGTACCTCTGATATAAAATCCTTGATTTTATCCGTTACGTAACAAAGAATATGGGTAGGATGAAATGGCTTTAAACTGGCAGAACTGTGTAGGAGTAGCATTGACTTTTCATTTTCTGTTTGGAGAAATTAATCAAATAGCTTATATGAACTGGTGGACCTGGTTGGGCCAAATTTAAGTTTATACTACAGAAGCTCTGTGTCTTGTAGCACACACATGCAGGACCTGCAGGAGGTAACACAAGAGGTGCATTATGAAAACTACCGTTCTGAACGACTTGCAAAAGGCGCTCCCGTACCCAAGAGGCAGACGTAAGTACAAAGAAGCACTGTTGTTATCATTATCAGAGATCTCATTTTACATGAAGAAATATGTATTTATAAGAGACTAGTTGAAACTTACAGCTGTTCGAAAACTCCAGCTTGTAATCTTGTCATTATACCAGCTGCGCTATTGTGGCTTTTCATAATGTTGGGCTGCTAACATTATTTTTTCTAAACGTTGTGGTATATAATAATCAGGTTGTGATTGATGAACTGGAAGCAATTACTGTGTTTGTTCTGTCCTTTTCTTTTTATTTTTAAAAACCTAAATTAAGGCTAGCAGGAAGATGGACATCAGATGACCACAAGGTTTGTACTTGCAAGGTACAGCATAGAATAAAATATGGGCGGACTGTGTCCTGAACTCCTAAACTGAATTTGAACCATCATTCATAGTGTTTCAACAACTTGCACTGGTTATTCTGGCCTTGGCTGAGGTGGGCCAGATCTCAAATTTGAATGGGGCAAGATTTTCCTGCTGGATTTGGAAGTTGACCCCAGCGCTTTGTGGTCCAGGACTAATCAGTGACAATTGAAGAATCATTGTTTTCAGAAAGTGACACTTGTTTGGAACCGACAGTTCTGGTGCACTATCTGAATACAAGTCACTGACCCGGAGTTTAATTTTTAATAAAGATGAAAGTATGTACATAATAGTTAATATGAACTCGTTGCACAATGTTTATTTTTGTTAGTTATTGCTATGATGTGTATTGACCTCAGTTCTTGGCCATTTTTTTGTAGTTTTTAAGTTTTTCAATTTGTGCAGTTTGTGTGTCAATTTATTTGGCAGAATGTACAATATTAAAGATGAAAGTAATTTATTATCCCACAAATTACAAATGTCCATACAATGGTATTTGAAGAGTCATGATTCAGTAAGTATGAGGAATAGCCCAGTGTGTAGCTCCTTATCACCAAAATTGCAGGAATGTGAATCCATGTAACCATGAGGTATGGATAAGGGGTTGCACTTATGGCAGGCAGCTACAGGTTTACGGCATTTCCTGCCACATTATTGGCCTTTTGTAGTATGCCTGATAAACATAAATATAAGACCGGCATTATCTGCCATTGCAGAGAATGAAAATTGTCTGTATCAAATGTTTCTTTCTTCTGCAAGGTCTTCTGTGATAAAAGTCACAGTACGTGATACGTACAGTTCTGTAAACACTTTAAGAATTAGAACTCTTAAAATGAATGCGGTTAGTTTTGTATGTGTTCAGTATTAACACCTGTATTTTCTCTGAAAAAAATTTACATCATTACCATAGACCATAAACTGGTTTTCTTGGGTGTTCCTTGTGACATATTTTAAGCAAAGTTGAAGAACACAGATGAACAGCGGTGGTGATACCAACTCCTCTTTTGAGACCATGCTGAATAGGAAATGAATCAAATTTTTATATGTACTGACTTTATTACAGGGTTCGTTTACACACACTTTAATTACCATGATTTTAGTTGTTAACACACAGCTGATTAACGTATCTCTATGAATCCTTTTGACTGCATTTGCAGACTGTTGGGTGGGGAGGAAAAGGGTACAGTGGAAAAGGACCGCATCCTTCAAGAGAAAGAAGCAGAGCTACGCAGGATGCAGGAGATGTTGGCTCAAATGCAGGCACAGATGCAACAGCAACAGCCGTAGCAGTGTTGCAAGTCAAAGGCAAGTGCTAAGATAAGTTCCTGCGTGAGGTCAATATATTTTTTTAAGAGTCTGGTGCTCATGAGAGACAGTTGAAATGATCATCACAGTTTTATATCATTGAGATTTATTGCTGTGTTTCTTGTATTCTTGTGAAAGTTTTTTGTCAGCTATGATACTTAATATGTTCAGATACATGGCTGGAAAATTAATCAGACTGTCCTTCCAGCCTAACAGTATGTGCATAAGAAGCTCATGTCTTGTTGGTGAAAGGAACTGTCTTAGTGTATATTTTACTTTTGTCTTCTTCATTGCATTTTTTGTGCTTATAATTACAGAAGGTTGACATTTGTTCTTTATTATATTGAAAGTGTATTAATTCTTGAATAGTCGTACACTTTATTCTGTTGTTTTCATTTGTACATGTATTCTGAACTGTTACCTTCAATAACTGATTAGTGTGAAAGCCATCTACCAGTAAGTATATAGACTAAAAGAAAGGTGCCATGTCAGAAGTTCCCTTCTGATTCTATTAATAACCTCAACCTTGTTATCTACAGTTTCTACTTTGCCTTTGTAATAACACAAGAGCTCTAAGGAAAAGATCACAACTTTGAACTCTTTGGGTACACCACTTAATTGTTCAGAAATGTAATAAATATCTAAAGTAATATAAATCACTGAGGTAAGACAGGAAGGGTTTCAGTATGTACTAGAATGATGTGTGTGCAGTATGTTGAAACTGGTCTTCCATGTGATGTATTTAAAAATTGATGATGATGATGATGGTGTTGATGATGTACAATATCCTTGTACACACAGTAATGGATAGAAAATACAACAGTGATGGTGATGGTGATGACAACAAAATGACAGTAATGTGTCCATGCCATTTACCTCAAACAGTCATGTGCAGAGTCTTGAATTCAATACTGTGTGACTTTATGTGAAATTCATGGTGGATAAAATGCTACTAGCAGATTTTTCTCCAAGTTCTTTTGGTATTCCCATGACCATTTTCATTCTATTATTGCTCCATAATGATTGATCAGTGCTTCCTAACTCGCAACCCACTCCAGGTAACACACAGTCACACCATGAGTCTTAAATTTCAGTGGTGGTGGTGGTGGTGGTAGCAGCGGCATTAACGTTTATGTTGTTGGTGACAACAAAGGTGATGATGGATGGGATTCTTGTTGTCAATGGGATTGGAAACGTGCCACAAGCATGTGCCCTTTCATTAGAGAATTTCCGCCCATGATAAGTAATGTGAATATGGGTTAATGGCTGACAGTTTAGTGTGCACAGTCCCTTTTGTAAATAAACATTAACTAAATGTTTTCACAAAATGTCATTACTCAGGCCTGCCAGCTCATTATAGTAACAAGCCAGTTTTATTGCCCTGCATGGTTAAGTATTTTTAAATTACTGTAAACATTATTTTCATCTGCATATCCCCCATTTCCAGCCATGAGTGGGTGCAGTACATCATTCTTCTGTCTAAACATCAGTACACTAGACACTGATACTTGACTGTAACAAATGTAAGCAGTAAATTATTAATTTAAAAATTACGGACATTGAACAATTTGAAGTTTTTCCTTGTCCACACCAGGAAGGCATAGAGGAGGAGTACAGGTATAGCTGCACACATTCCTAACCTTGGCATCAGATGGAGATGAGCAGTCAACGTCATGCCCTGGCCACTTTACCCCCAGGAAAGAGTCCAGGTACCCACTGAACAGGAGGCTGGGTGCGCCTCAGAGCTGGTCTGGATTAGTGCAGAAGTTAAATATCCCCTACACTTGTTGCAATTTAAACCCCAGACCATTGAACTTACAGACAATGAATTATTAATGAAATTTTTACTGTTTACAGATGATGTTTCAGCAGTTATTGCAACTGTTTTACATTTCCCATTCCATGCATTACAATTCATTTATTACAATTCAAGCCAACAAGTGCACACAATCGTACTATTGTTACAATGCTCTACGGTTGTTGTATGCAATGGGTATTGCTCACTGATGATGGGCCAGTGGGGCCCAAAACATGTATATGTAGGAGTTTGGGGTTAATGTAATAGTATTATAACACTAATTGGCTTGAATTATAATAATTACATTACTGAAACTGTGTAATGATCACTGACATGACAGTGGCAATGAAAGCAGATAGTAATCTGGCATGCGCTACAGCTATACACATGACTAATGTTTTACGTGGTGCACTGTGTATTTATTTTATGCATATTGTGTGTGCTTCCATATTACTACTACTACTACTACTACTAAAAACACAGCCACCACTACCACCACTACAAGAGTAACGAATGATGATGATGGAATGACCAGTGTCATAATGGCCATTAACCTCTAGAGTTGCATCTTATTAGCTCTTCAAAAATTGTGTGCAAGAGCTTGCATCATGAGCAGGGAAGTGGGAGAAAATGGCGGATGCATGTGATGCTAGGAATCTATTGTGATGGCACGGTTGTGCTTCATGGACGTAATCCTCAGAAGTACAGGGAATTTTTGAATGTAGTTCTTTAATAAGTTGGAGGAACAACTTGAAAACATTTGCTGCTGTAGAATTTATGAGCCATGGATGTGATGTCAGAAGTGTGGGGAATTTTTATATATTTTTTATATACAAAATAGTGGCCTTCACATGTGGAGAAATGAATAATAGGGACTTCCTGTACCAAATTTGTATTTTCAGCTCACATTGAAGTTTTGTCATGGTCATAATTATCATTCAGTTGAATATTATTGTATTTTGTGTGGGAGGAGGAGGAAATATTTTATAACTATGCTGTGTAATATACCTGTTGATTGGTTTTATTGATGGTGGATGTGTTTGTGTAGTAAATAAACATAAGACCAGTGAGGGGTTTAAAATCAAAGAATGCATTTGGGACATGTTTATGTTCCCCACATTGGAATATTGCTTTCCTGTCTTGTTTAAGTGTGTTTTACTTGGTGCTTGTGCTGGAACTCTTAGTCCCTTTGCCTTAGAATGTGAAAATAATATAGCATCATAAAGGAAACTTAACTTTTCCCCAAGGTATTGAAGAGTGCAATATTTGTTAAGAACATCTTGTTGCAGTCATGATGGCACAGTGGCTGCAGCAACTTTACATATACAGAACAAAGTAAAGATTATGGAACTTTTTAGTTTCTGTTGAAGTATGAGGCTGTGTGAACAGTGCAGTGTATCATCGTAAATTTTTATTTAGTATTAATCAGTCAGGCTGATCAGCACTGTGGATAAATATTAGTCTTATGTGATGTGATATGTAGTCAGATAGACAGGTCTGTTGAACAACATGGCTTGTTGCTATGCAGAACTGTTTTTTAAAGTAGACTTGCAGGAAAGATTGTGAATTCCTGTAATGGCAGTAATGTGACAGATGTGATTTACATGACAGGAGTACATGTTTTTCTGAAGTACGTGGCTAAAACACTGGTTTTCTTCTGAAACAAAGTCACACATAAGACAGGACTGAACATTTGGATTTTATCACATCTGTGCTTGGTATTACATGCATATATTGTGGTTTTTATTTGAAGAGAAACTGGTATTTGTGGATGCATATATTTGGGAGTACAAAATACTTTTCCCCTGAGCCATAGTATGTAGTGTACCTTGTAAAGCTTCAATACTGTGGACTGTAAGGAGGAAGGGCTGTCTGTGCTGGTCTGTAAGGTCAAAGTGAAAAGTATATTGATACATGAGTGACATAAGTTATGGAAAATTGTTTATGGTGACACACAGTAATTGTAATTCATCCCAATTAATTTGTACAGCACCATTAATTCTGAATTGGTCTCAAATACTTGCTGTGGTAGTTTGCAACCTGAATTTTCTAATAAATTTTGATCCTGGTGCAGATGCTGTCTTTAGGAGCATGCTCAGTTAATGCTGGGTAAATCTGTGCTGTTGGTTGCAAATTATAATCTCTCTAAGTGTCTTCAAGTGCCGATAGTAAGGCTCCATTTCCTTCTATACTGTGACAGTCATGAAGCTCAAAACCTCTTCCAGCACATTCTGACAAGAGAGTTCATGTGTGTTTTTTGTTTCTGCTTTCTTCTCTTTCTCAGCATCTTATTCTTCATAGCCAGCAGCCAAAATGTTGTGGTTAAGCTCCTCATCAGGTGTCTGATACCCAGATTCCATTGTACAACATTTTCTTCTGTAGCACCATATTCTCCTGCCATCACTGCAGTCTTGCAGAAATCTGTTATTTCTGTACCCCATGAGTCAAGGTCTGCATCTTTGTCAAACAGGAGCTTTGTCTTTCCATTAGCAGGGATTGTCTTCTTTAATGCCTTGCCAAGTTAACAATGGGAGGCTTAATGGTGTAGCTTCTGATATTATCCAATGTCTCTTCCTTTTGGTATTCACCAGTTCGTCATCAGGCTGTTCCCGAACAGTTGTCACTTTATCCAAGAGTTGTTATAAATGTACTGTGAGGAATGTCTGGCACTTGATCTTAACATTACAGCAGCTAAGTATCTTGATATTAAGATGAGACGGAACATTGTCTGGAAGCTTTAGACCTTACACATCTGTGGAACGGATGCTGGGAACTGCAGTATGAAATTGCTTAACTTCAGGATCAGAGTGATAGATGAAACTATTCATTGGTGCTTTGTATATGTACCAGACTTTTGCATAATTATAATACAGGACATGGAGATAATTCATAATGACCTTAAATACACAAGGCCATCTTGATTTGCCCACCACCACATATTTCAGCTGATGACTTCCATCTGTGTTGGCCCACAAGAGATGATAATTTCTTCTTACTTGTGTTTAAATGTGTAAGTATACTCAGATAAAGCTCTAATCTGCATTGTACAGCTCACCTAAGCTCAGTCCTGATTCATATATGGTGTACAGTTTCTGAATAATTTTTTGCTCTCTACATCAGCCTTCAGAAATGCATGACAGGTTTTCCAGTTATAGATGTTGTCTCCTACGGGAGCAATACAATCACCCACTACATTGCAGCATCTGTTTGTCTTTTAAGCCTTCCAGTAACCACCTGCAATTGAATCTCATGAATATTGTCTGACCTCTGTTGTAGTTAACCAGTATTTTAACTTTTAGAAGGTTAAAAATCAAATTTAAGAGGGAATTTCTTTACCTTGTCTATTTTTCTTTATATCAGACAGTTCGTTCAGCAAAGGAACTTCAGCTGTGCTCTTAGCAGCTATGGACTAGCCTGCGATTTCTCATTTATCTTTAATTTAACACATACTGATTGTTGTGTGGACCTTTTTCTTGTCACATCTTCGTAAAGCCATTGTAAACACACGTAACACTGTTAATTAAAACAGAAGCTTTGGGGCACAAACAGTTTATATGAACAATGCCTCACCAGTATTGCAGATAGAAGTTAAGAGTTACTAGAGCAGTGTGATTTACAGTTGCAGTTGATGTGATGGGGGAGTGCCATCAGACATTGTCTGAAGTCTGTGAAATCAGTCTGTATAATCAAGGTTTTACTGTACATGACATGGGTAAAGTGGAAGTTGAAAGATTGGGCACTATATTCCTTGCATGTAAGAGAATTTTATATGAGATTGGGGACAATCTGTGTGCCTGTGCCATGAACTTGTACTTGTAGGTATAGTAAATAATAAAATCAACTTTGGCATAAAGTAACTTTTGCTAGTGAAATGGTTTTCCATGTCCTTCAAACCCTGTTCCCAGAATCTCACTTGTGGGAGTGATGTAACAGCTCGTAAACATCTAAAACAACACATCTCCACAGACTGTGCATGTAATGGTGTCAGGGAAGGCCAAAGAGATTAGATGCAGTGTAGGGGAAGAGCTGTGACCACTGTATATACCATACAGTAGGTAGTGATAACCAACTGGTGGTTTAAGATAAGTCTCTTTTGAGCATGAAATAGCTTTTGGTTGGCAATGCAGTATCATACAGTGTGCTGCCATCTGTATGAGTAATAAGCATTAGAAATATATGCTTCATATCTATGACATGATGGCACATATAGGGAGTAGAGGTATAGCTCCTCATTAACATCAGCACTAGATGGAGGTGATTGGTCAACTTCACACTTTGGCAGCAGTACCGCTGGGAAAGAACCCCAGCACTCATTGAATAGGTGGCACGGTGTGCTCCAGGGTTGGTCTGGACGTTTTGGAGAAGAGTAGTTTTGTTTCCCTGATCATCCAGCCGAGTTATTAGGCTGACTATGCTATCCCAGAACCCATAATATATATATATATTCTTAATTATTTTTACAAATGCATGTGTTTTGTTGTATAGGGATATACACAGATACATTCTTGCATACATACATGCGTGCATATTTAGACATACATAATGTAAATCGCTTTATAAAGTTCGTGAACTCTGAGCTGGATTATGCCTTTGGGCTTACAAATGTTTGTTCAGGATTAACTTCCTAGTGAATATTGCTTCCACAAGATCTCTGCATGATGGGTGGGTGGATGCTTAAAGGCAGATGAAGAGTGAGATAAATTATGCTAAATAACAGAGTAATTTCTGAGCCTACTTAATAACAGATTTCCAATACTATGTAAGCTGTTGAATATCCACAGTATGCAAGAACATAGGTGACAGGAGAAAAGTAGTGGGCTGTTCATTCATGTGTAACAAAAATAAGGGAGTAGCATGTTGATTGTACTGGAATCCAATATGTGACTTGAGAGATGCATTTTGTTCAGGCATACTGGTGAATGACAATGAGATTGTAATGTTGAGTCTCATCTATTTACTTTAAGGTACAATGCAATTATTATACACATTGTAATTAATTCTGAGAAACTGTGTTTGATTTAAATGTCACCTGACCAGTAGAGGTTTTCTCATTTATACAAACTGATCAATAGTTCTGAGAAAGTACAAGTGGATAAAGTAATCACTAATTGTTACTCAGTAACTGCCAGATGATATTAGGCACAAGTACAGTCACTGTGTACTTTCACACACAATATGAATTCTTTACAGACTAGACAATATGAAATACATTTTATTATCTTAACACAGTTTTTTGATGTGTAGTTGGTGTTATTTTTATACTTTGTCTAGAATAGATGGCCACTTTTCAATTGATATATGTATATACACATACAAACATATTTTTCTTACTTACTTTATTACAACTTTCTAGTTTTATCACTAGGACTTTATTGTACATGCAGATATTTCTGATATTATAATATTTATAGATGAAGAATATGGTACTTCTTAAGCAATTGTAAACCTAATTATGAGGTGGGTCCTGAACATGAGGGTTCTGTATCTACCAATACAGTTTCCACTGATTGGAAATTCAAACAGTGAGATACATTTAGATCTACTGTTTCATTCGTTACAATAACAGTACCTCTTGCAGGAAAGGGTCCACAAATATCAACAGCGGAAGTGGTTAAAGTGCTGAGGCACAGTGGGTTTAGTGACCAGGATAGTTAATGGACATACACAAGTCATCTAGAGCAGCAGCAATTTTGGTTAAACAAACAGTCCCCAGTTATTTGGAAGTTTACTCATGTAAAGTTGAATCTAAGCAGATACATACAGTGCATTATGTACACTACAGTGAGAAAAACTTGACAGGAGTTTGTTGATTGTTTGGATACTTTTGACATAAAGACAACATGTAAACATGAAATCTCTCACCAAACATGTAATGCCCTACCTTTATTTGCTTCATGTTTCACTGTATTCTAAAGAGTGCTGTATCCTGTGACAACATTCTGCTTACAGCAACACTGATGGCAGATGGGGAACAGTGTATATAACAAAGGAGTCCTGACATGTTTGGGAAGTCAGAGATTCTCATGCACTGACCTTCCCCTCCTACATATTTTAAAATTTCCCCACTCTCCTCTTTTCTATTCATTCATTGAATACTGTTCCACATGTTGTCCAACATGGAATATTCACAACGAGCTGCAAAGAGTTGAGCAGAATTGTATACATATAATTTGTGGGACTGGGAAAAGAAGTATCTGTGTACAGATTATTTTGTTCTACACAGACACACTATTGACAATCTGTAAGATCAAAAGTGTCTTCCATTGTGATACTACACATTTTATAACTGACATAAGCATTGGCTGCATTTCTTGGTATTATAATTTGTGGTTAATAAAAAGCAGAAATTGAGTTTCTCAAGAATAAGAATGAGTAGCGTGCAAATTTTAATATGCAACACCACAACAATAAACATTTTGTGCATTAATAAGACAAGAAACAGCAGAGGACTTTTCATTTTGCTAAAGGAAAAACAGCAAGTGTAATGAGACTGCTGGCTGACAAATGAACAATCTGTTATTTCATTGTGATAAAATGTGCACCAATAAACTCTGATTCACAGTGATTTTAATAAGACAAAAAGCAAAGGTAGTATAACACAGGCACAGTAACTACAAATGTAGGGAGAATTTAATTTGGAGAGGGTGGGGGTGCTCTTTAAACAGATAACAAACTGTATATAAGTATGGTGTTGATTTGCAAATAATCTAGCCTCTGACAGAAATACTTTATCTCTTCTGATCACTTCTGCCTCTTCTAACTACTTTCTTTGAAAGCAATGAGAGGCCTGAGCTTGTAAACACACAATACAGCCTCGATAGTAAAAAAGTGGAAAGGTGGTAAAGATGTGAAGATGCACATTTAAGTAATAATGGAGGTAAAAATTCAATTTAAATTCTCATTCAGGATAGTGGTGTATGATAAGACTTTGAATGAGATGTGCAAGATGTATTGAAGGCTGTAGTTATGTCAACACATAATCATCAGCTGTCTGCAATATGATGCATTAACAATAGGTTCATAGATTATTTAACACTGTTGTATCATCTGCAGAGTTACAGTAACATAGAAGAGCTTGAGAAGAGGGCTGCATGGTGAGTGAACAAGGACTGGGGAGCAAGCAGCTGCATGTGTTGTAAGGTAGTAACATAGAATTTAGCTACAGAATACCTGTCCAGGACTAGAACATGGTACCTATTGAATACAAGGCATGTGCATGACAGCCAAATTGCTGCTTGGCATGTTGTTCCAGCTTAAGTAGCCTGACTGATGTATTGTGAGTTTCTGAGAACAGCACTTTTTAAACCTTTCTTTCTCATGTACCACTATCACAAACAAAACAATTTAATGCACCACTAGGTTTTGAAATTGTGATTGACATTTAGTTTCTGTTTTTCTAATTTAACTGCATGTTCCATTAACAGTGCATGTGAGGTTGAGATGGCTCTTGAAAAGCTAAAAAGACACAAATCAACAAATATTGATCAAATCCTAACAGAGTTGATTAACGCAGTGGGTAAAACAATTCATTTTGAGATACGTAACCTTATTAGTTCTGTATGGAATAAGGAGGAATTGCCTGAACAGTGGAAGTTGTTCATTGTACCTATTTATAAGAAGTGTGATAAAAGATATCTCTATAATTGTCAAGGCATATTACTTTTGTCAACAACATGCAAAATTCTATCCAACATTCTGCTGTCAAGATTAACACCATATGCAGGGGAAATCATTGGGGATCATCAGTGTGGATTTCGACGCAACAGTTCAACTACTGATCATATATTCTGCATTCATCAAATACTTGAGAAAAAATGGGAATAAAATGAGGCAGTGCATTAGCTACTTAATAGACTTCAAGAAAGCTTATTGCTCAGTTAGGAGGGAGGTCTTGTATAATATTCTCGTTGAATCTGGTACTCCTGTGAAACTGGTAATGCTAATAAAAATGTGTCTGAATGAAACATTTGTCTGACATGTTTCCTGTTAAGAAGAGTTTAAAACAAGGAGATGCTCTGTTGCCATTGTTTTTCAACTTTGCCTTAGAATATGCCATTAGGAAGGTTCAGGCAAAGCAGGGGGGCATGAGTGGTACTGTCAGCTGCTGGTTTATGCTGATGATGTTAATATATTGGGTTGAAGCATACATACTAAAAAGAAAAACACAGAAGCTTTAGTAGTTGCTAGTAAGAAGATTGGTCTAGATGGAAATGCTCAGAAATTGAGGTATATGGTCATGTCTCGAGACCAGCATGCAGAAAAAAATCACAACACACAGGTACTAAATCTTTTGAAAGAATGAACAGTTCAGATATTTGGGACCAACCCTAACAAATCAGCATACTTAAGTCAGGGAATGCTTGCTATCATTCGCTGCAGAATCTTTTGTCTTCTAGTTTTCTATCCAATAATATAAAATCAAGGTATACATAATTGTAATTTTGCCTCTTGTTTTGTGTGAGTATGAAGCTTGGTCTCTTGAATTGAGGGAGGAACATAGGCTGAGGATGTTTGAGAATAGGAAGGTGAGAAAGATATTTGGGCCCAAGAGGGACGAGGTGGAAGGAGAGTAGAGAAGATGACATAATTAAGAGCTTCATGCTCTGTACTCCTTACCAAATATCTTGGGTGATCAAAACAAAAAGAATAAGATGGAGAGGGCATGTGGCACATATGAGGGGCAGGGAAGGTGCACACAGGGTTTTGGGGGGGGAGACCCTAGGGAAGAAGACCACTTGGAAGACCTAGGCATAGATGGGAGGATAATATTAAAATGGATCTTCAACAAGTGGGATTGGGAGGCGTGGATTGGATTGATTAGGCTCAGAATAGGACAGGTGGTGGGTTCTTGTGAATGTAATAGCGATTCTTTGGGTTCTGTAAAATGGGGGGAATTTTTTGACTACCTAAAGGACATGTTAGCTCCTGAGAAAGGGCTCTGCTGCATGGAATTGATTAGTTAGTTAGTTCGTTAGGTTTTAGTACATTTCACATTAATTGTATAACACTTTAATGTACTAGAAAAATAGTAAAATTAAATCATAAAAGCAGACAATTGATCAATAACACTATTGCAGCTAGCACATGTTTCATCTGCACTGATCTGCAGCAATGCAAATGAAAGAAAAATACTCATAAGTGATGTCAGTAAATTAAAACAAAATTTATGGATTCAAATAATTCAGATGGCTCTTCTGTTGAAACTGGAATGTGCCTATTAGTAACAACTGATGGTACAATTTCACAGCAAATACATGTATTGCTAGGTTCTATTGCTTGCTGCAACCACTAGTTGGTGGGATTGGGGTTACAAATCTGTTTTTTTTTTTTCCCCTCTCTCTTTCTCTCACAAAATGCCTACTGATTTCCTGCTTGCTCCTTGCAACCAGATGCTGAAGGTTAGTGAGTTTGTAAGAACTGATGACTAGTTTTTGGTTAATAGTAGCCACTGTTAGAGATGCAACTGAACAGCCAAGAAGAGTAACCAGGACATCTAGGATGCTCAGTTCCTCTGTTCTGACACACTGTTTGGTGTTTGAACATGTTACAATATGCAGACATCAGTTGTGGTTGGCCAACAAACAACAATCTTAAATTATATTTGAGCTTGAACTTGGGAAACACACACAATGATACAGTATTATATCCCAGAAGAACTGAATCATCAATAACAAAGTATTTTGGCATACACTGTGTAAACACAGCATTTTTTCTCTCATTTCAATACATTTAAAGTAATTTTAATAATGCAGTTCTCACTTTTGCAGATAAGTTATGAAAAAAATAAAAATTTGCAATTATTTTTGCATACCACCAGACAACTGTCAATATAGCACCAGTGGTGCAAGAAAAAGCCATTGAAAAGCACTGGTCTAGTATGGCCTACTGAGATTCCCAAAGGCACTGCTGTGGCACCCTTTGATGTCTTCTTGGTGGTCTAAAACTATGATCAAGCAGAAGAAATAGGATTTTTCACATATAAGAATATAAGCCAAATTAGTATATTCATCTCCACGTTTGAAGAAATAAAAAGTCAGGCAGCAATAACCATCCAAATGAATCACTTCTGATCTAAGTGCAAAAGTTTCTCAGTGACTGATATTCAGCAAATGGTTGGTAAGGTTGGCAAGGTGCTCAGTCCTATCTTCAGCATCTTACAATATATTTTGAACCTAGATTCACATTAAGCATAGAGAAGAAAACCAACTACATGCTACTGAATGACTTATTGCACTTGTAATCTGCTCAACATGTTTCGGGCACTTATATGCCCATCACCAGGAGCTCGAGACAATACTTGTGTTATTACCACATATGGTGTGTAATGCCTTGGTTGCTGGTGGTTGGTGGTCAGGTGCAGGGCAGCAGGCTATGTGTCCAGGAAGTGGGAAGCTGTTCGAGCACCAACCACCAGCAACCAAGGCATTACACACCAAATGTGGGAATAACACAAGTATAGTCTCGAGCTCCTGATGATGGGCATATAAGTGCCCGAAACATGTTGAGCAGATTATAAATGCAATAAAGCATTTAGTGGCATCTAGTTGGTTTTCTTCTCTACGCTTATACAATGATGCACAGACAAACATACATCAGATTAACATTACTATTTTCTTTTAATTTTCAGTATGAATGCAATAAGAATTATATGAAAATTCAAGTATTCATTGTCATGATTGCTGTTTAGAACCTTCTCAAGTAATATGTTAGAAGACGTAACATTTATTACTAACGTGGATTTTAATGGACCTATAGTGATGAATTTTAATATTATTTTAGTGCGAGACCTAGGACACAGCTATTCATACATATAAGATGCTTCATTTAGCATGATGTGTCACAGGGAGCTATATTTTGTTGATGAATATTATACCCTTCCTTTGTGGTCGATAAACAAAGAATATTACTTTAGTTTTATAAAAAATGCCACTGTTTGTTACAATGTGCATGTTTATTGTGTTTTAGGCTGCATTTATTTTACATGTTTTGTATGTATGGAATGAAAAATGAAACAAGAAGTGTGTACAATCCTTGTGAACGAACTATAACATTTGTATGAAGAGTGTGATTTGTTGAACAGCATAAACTTAGCAGCTTTGGTGTTGGAAGCTGTAAGCTAAATTAGGTTGTTATGTGACCAGATGGCAGCAAGTTGATTGCTGTAAGAATTATGTTGCTGCTCCTGTCTAGGCTGAAAGAGCTTCTGTTGAGGCTGTGTGGTTCACTGACAGGCAGTGTCCTACGCCATATAGCTTGGTATAGTTGCCCTCCATTATGGCAATTGTTTCCACAAGCTGAGAATCACACTGCACTGGATTTCCTGTTGCAGACACAGGAATCAAAATTAGCATAATATTTTTCCCTGTCCATGCCATGAAGGCATATGGAATACTGGGTGTATAGCTCTATTCATTATTTACTGTGACTCTAGATGAAAGTGAGTGGTCAGTTTCACACTCTGGCCACTCTTTCACTGGGGGTAGAGCCTAAACTACCCACTGAATAGGAGGCTGGGTGGGCCTTGCAGCTGGTCTGGATGCCTTGAAGAAGACGAAGAAGCTCTTTTGCCTGTGCTAAGAATGGAACTATGATTTGTCAGTTGTGAAGAGATGTTGATATCTTAAGCACTCTTCGCATGAAGTATGTATGTGACTAAGAGGTGGAGGGCCAGTACTTTCTTGAATTCCTTACTTTACAAATCACATATTAAAAAAAAAATTGGCATCGGGCATGTGAAAAATGTAATTTTAATCTTCATCAGCCCACTACAATCTGTAATTAATGAATTCCATAGAGCAGACACTCAGAAATTCTACAAATTCTTGGTATTCTGTGGACACTGTTGGCTCTTTACCGTGTTTGCAGCAGCCCTCAACTCCTGAACATTATCGTGACCCAAATAAATTCAGCTCATTTCCTCACATCCTGCTTAAGATCCATTTCAATATCATTCTTCTACATCTCCTTGGTGGTCTGTTCTGGGTAGGCTTTTAGACTAAAATTTTGTATGTCACACACTCTGCCCTGCTCAGTTGCTGTGATTTGGTCATCCTACTGTTTCCAGTGAAAATGCGAAAATGCCAGTCCTTGTTGAAAACTGCAGAAGATGGAGCTAAACACATTTGTTCAGTTGTCCTTCATTTTGTTTGTAAGACACTGTATTAGGTCTACTGCAGACTGTGATGCTGCAAATCACCAACAGCTACTGAAGAGACACATTAAAGTTCCTGACTGCTATTTTTCAATTCCCATTTGAGATTCAAACAAGGTTCCTCCAACTGCAGATCTCATATGTACTATTCCTGTGAATATCACTGAATGAATATTTAATGTGAATCAAAATAGCACATACATGCATTCTTGTATACCTCAATAGTTTTCCTTTTCCCACATTCAGACCATCATGATGAGAAGCATGGAATGTTTCTCTGTGTTCCATTAACACATCAACTTTTTTTTTTGTCCTGTCATCTTACACATACCTTTGTTGTCTAAATTACTAATTTGCCAGATTTCATCAGGGAATGCAAAAATACAATGTGTATTTTTGGCTGATACATACACACAGTGCACTATGTGCAGTTGAAGTATCAGAAAGTGCACTTTTTATGCTAAAACTTTCAGACAAATGTAAATGTTGAAGTTTGTTTAGGCCATAAAGTCTTAACTTTTAGAATAGCTGTGTTGATAAGATTTAGTACAGGTCAAGTGGTTCACACATCATGAAAGGCCTTTGGGTGTTCAGGAGAACAAAGAAGTTACTCTCTCACAGACAGGGTGCATTATTATGTACTGTTACACAAACACAAAATTTATCTTACTGTTGGTATTATAAAACAGCAACAAATTTATATACTGTAATTAAAATGATGGATATAGTGAAGTGCCCAATAATTTTTAATGTTCAGGTCGTTTTTGTAAGTTATAAAGTTAGTGAAGTGTACTGTACACAGCACATTATTTAAAGTATTATTAATGTTCTGGCATATTCAGCTGTCCTGGACATGATTATAGACCAAATATATAGTCAATTTGTATACACGTGTAAGTCATACTTACCTGTCAGGAAGACTCGTAGTATGCCTGGCATTCTGTGCAGTCTGCAGCGTGTTTTAGATGTAAGGTCACGTCCTACACTTTGGATCTGATTGTGTGACAGGTCAGCCCAGCAGAGAGTAGGCAGTCCATGGAAATCTTGCCTCAGTGCAGTCAGAGAATTGTGAGATGCATACAACTGCTCTAGAGATGGCAGAAATGTCTGAAATAATTAATAATGTCAATATAAATATAAATCAACCAGTCTTACAGGAACCTGCGACAAAAGTATTTTCATAATGTAGGAGACATATGATACTTCCATGTTCTTCAAAGAGTGACAAGACAGCATAACTTGAAAGCTATTGAACATCTTTATGATAAGTTCAAACCATATCACTTTGTTAAACACTGTCCAGTGGTAGTTTTCACATAAGGTCTTGGATATGCTTCGATGACATCCACTCAGTAAGTAACACTACCAAATGAAATTCAAAATTGTTTCCCTCTTGTAGAGCAGATGTTCATGTAGGTTTTGTAATTATTTCAATCACTTATATTCAAGTATTTTAAATACAATTGTTGTATATAGCTAACAAACACACCAACTGAATGACTGAATAACTAACACATCAGCTAGCTAACTAACTAACTGTAGTCAATCATTTTTATTATAGTTGTTCCTTAGGATTGCTGGCGTCAGTTACGGACGGTTCATGGCATGCATTGTAAGTTAATCTGTCAATGTATATTCAGGACCGTTGGTGATAGGTAGGAGGGGAGAGATTTAAATGAGAAAACGTTAGCAGCGGACAACGGACGCTAGCAGTCCAGTGCGAATTCAGTCGCGTACAAGTGTGGTGCAAGTAGGAGTACAGAGGAGTGACTGTGTCAATTTCCTAGAAATGATCTAGTTGTTTTACTGGATATAGTGCTCCATTATTTTATATCAAGAATAAATTGAGTAAATAAAACAAGTAAAAAAGAAATAATTAAAACTGTATGTGATTAGGTGAACCACACCTGTTTACCTACCAGACTAAGCGCGTTGGGACAACAAAGTTACGATGGGTGATTGTGCATATAACTAACTAACTAACTCCATGGAGCAGAGTCCTTCTTGAGAAGCCAATAATTTCTCAACTAGTCAAGACAGTCCTCACATTTTACAGAACTTGAAGGTTCAATACTGTATTTGCAACAGCCTACCACCTGTCCCTACCCTGTGCCAGATCTATCCAGTCCATGCCCCCATGTAATTTCTTGAAGATCCAGTTTAATACCATCCTCCCATCTATGCCTAGGTCTTCCAAGTGGCCTCCTTCCCTCAGATTTCTCCACCAAAACCCTGCATGCTGTTTTCCTCTCCCCTGTACATGCCACATGCCTTGCCCATCTCTTTCTTCTTGATTTCATCACCAAAATAATATTTGGTGAGGAGTACAGATCATAAAGTAGACAAAATCAAATTATGTACTAATGGATTACTGTAAAACTGTTTATGCCAGAAATTTTACATTTTAATGATTTAATAGTTACTGGAATTTTGATAAAATGTTATTTGAGCATAAAGCTAAGTGTACATGTATATACTTTGTTTACAGACTTCTGTGGCAACCTGTGTGCACTGAATGTCACATTTGAGCCATTAACATTAAATTCAGAAGGTTCCAGCTTTAATTCTCAACCTGGAGTTTTCTGCAGTGACTCAGGGATTTAGTTGATTTGCTTAATCTTCAGGTAAATGGCACAACACTATTGTGTAGGGAGCGATAAATAGGCCATTTTACTTCCTTCCTGTTCATCATGCTCTTCTTTTATACTATATAATCGAAGTAGTTCCTCACTGAAGGTATCCCTTCTTTGACGTAGTGGTGAGGCTTGCGTGGTCAAATGAACCTGAGAGCTATGCTGGCAGTAGCGTATGCTACCAGCAGGGCCTCCCATGCCAGACAGGTCAAGGGCGATGACCCAGACAAAAAGGGATACCCTGGTCCTCCAGGTTGGGGGTTGGGCGCAGGGCTGACAACCCTGTCCTGTAAAAACCAAAACGTTGCGAAGAACTCAGTGAATGAAACTGGACCGCCCTCACGGAAACGACTTACAATGCAAAGCAAGGAAATGAATACGGTAATGCGATTTGGAACCTGGAATGTGCACACCCTTCTACAGGCAGGAAACATGAATGCAATAGCAGAGGAAGCCGAAAAGTATAAGATAGATGCAGTAACTCTACAAGAAATACGTTGGAAAAGTAAAGGAACAATCAGGAAATCGAAATTTACTATGTATTACTCTGGAAATGAAGACAGACAAGGCAACAAAGGAGTAGGCTTTATTGTCTCCAAAAAAGCTAATAAATCGGTACTGGGATTCTCGCCTATTTGTGAAAGAATATGTACCTTATGAATTAAAGGTAAATTACATAATATTACATTTGTCAATGTATATGCACTGACTGAAGATACCGAGGACGAAATAGTAGACGAGTTCTACGAAACATTGCAATCGGTATGTGATGAACTACCAAAACACGATGCTGTTATAACACTAGGTGACTTCAACGCCAAACTGGGCAAAGAACAAATATATAGAGATACCATTGGAAGACATACCCTACATGAAACCACAAGTAATAATGGATTTCGATTAGTACAATATGCCACTACTAATAACTTCAAAGTCCTGAGCACTTGGTACCCCAGAAAAGACATACACAAAGGAACCTGGAAAATACCTGGCACCAAAGACACCAACCAAATAGATCACATATTAGTGTCCAAGAGGTGGGCCACAGATATTGAAAACATTAGAACATACAGAGGAGCTAATTCAGACTTGGACCATTTTTCAGTTGGAGCAAGACTTAAACAGAAAATAGCTCTCATAACCAGAAATAGAATTGAAAACCGGAAAAGATGGAACATAGATAAACTTGATGAAACAGAAGTCCAACATCACTATCGGCAAGAGATACAAAAGGAGCTCCAAGGGAAACCACCATCAAACGACATAGAAGAAGAATGGACATATATAAAAGAAGCGATAATTACATCAGCACAAAACATAATAGGAGAAAAACAAAATGAAAAGAATGAAGAGTGGTATGACCAAGAGTGCCGAGAGATGATAAAAGCAAAACGGGAGGCCAGACTAAAATGTATCCAACGTAACACAAGAGCCAACCAAGAAGAATATAATAGAAAAAGAATAGCAGCTGCTAGAGTATGCCGTAGAAAGAAGAGAGAGGCACTAAAGAGAAAAGTTGATGCCAGTGTAGAACATCATACCAAAAATAAAAGTAAAAAATTCTATAAAAGAATTCAAGAAGTAACACAAGAATTTAAACCAAATATAAATGTATGTAGAAGTGAAGATGGTAAAATACTGACAGAAAATGAAGATGTTCTAAGGAGATGGAAAGAATA
>Ga0131853_10006601_pt1 | contig 20947 bp, 24 predicted proteins | sample TergutLab28metaG_FD_92764 | JGI IMG/M metagenome (GOLD analysis project Ga0131853, IMG submission 92764) | Labiotermes labralis P1 segment gut microbial communities from Petit-Saut dam, French Guiana - Lab288 P1 (version 2) (version 2) | ecosystem: Host-associated > Arthropoda: Insects >...
AAGCGTGAAAGCGTGAAAGCGTGAAAGCGTGAAAGCGTGAAAGCGTGAAAGCGTGAAAGCGTGAAAGCGTGAAAGCGTGAAAGCGTGAAAGCGTGAAAGCGTGAAAGCGTGAAAGCGTGAAAGCGTGACAAAGGGGCAAAGAAAAAGGAGTTTTTTTGATGGGAAAACAAAAAAGCGAAGTAATCCAGATTTTGAAAACTCAATATACCTTTATGTACGAATGCGAAAATGCACTTGCAGAGTACCACAGGTACAATTACAATATCGAAGCAACAAAATCACAAGCTCGTAAAGTAATCCAGGGTCGAAATAAAAATGTAGACGAAAAAATCGCGACATATACTAAACGGCGAAACAGAATGTTTGGTGTGTCAATAGTTTTGTTTCTGCTAACAGTCGGAAGTGTTTTGATGGGCATGCTCCATGGCTATGATATCTCCTCTTATTTCGCGTCGGAGAATTTTATTCTTGACGTTATTTTCATTTGCTCGCTTTTTCTTCTTGCAATTCCTATAACAATTTTTTTGTCCCTTCGGCTAAAAAAATATAAAGAACAGATACAGGAAGCAAACTTTCAAACCCAAAACCAGGCCGCGGGAATGATAACAAAATACGACGAAGAAGCAACATTCCTCATGCTAAAGGCGAAAACCGCCTTCGATGCCGCAACTTCACTAACAAAAGACGGCGGTGTTCACTCCGATTGGTTGAACACACAACTCATTGCATATATTGTACAACACATGGAAAACGGTGCGGCCGACAATATAAAAGAAGCATTGGTACTTTTCAAAAGTGACAGCAACTTTGCACAGTTACACGCCAAAATTGATGAATCGACAATGGAAATCAAAGGATTTATACAAGAGTCAACGGCGGCAATCGTGTCACAAGTCGCCGCCAGTACCCGTTTCCTTTCTTGGCAAAATACCGCGATTAACAATAATATCAATGCCTTACACAGAAGACTTAACTATTAGAATCATAGCTTAACATGCTACAATAAACCCATGGCAATGGGCGCAGCATGGTCAATGTCCCGTAAATGGAACAAAGACTTCAACGAACAATACGGAACATACCGTGAACCACCTAAAATTGTTGGTGTGGCAATCGGCTTCATCTTTTACGGTGTCCTCGGACTGTGCATCTCCACACTCTTCCTAAACATCCCGCCCGCATTCTGGGTAATCTTCGGAATATGTGCCACAACCACCCTAATCGGATTCACGCTCCTACTTATCCACCGCCTCACAAAAAACAAAAAACCTGTCGCATGCTCTGCAACCAAAAAGGAGAACAACAGCGCGAATGAAATAATTGGCTGACGGGAAGAAAAGTTAGTTCCCCGCAAAGAAGGCCATAAATGATTGGGTGTCTTGCGTTTCGATTAACCATATGATATATTATTTGAATTTTCCAACGGCCTAGGAAAGAAATTAATTAAGAATATAATGGAGGACATGACAATGGCTAACTCAATGGACCCGCGTCTAATGGACTACCTGGTGGATAACTTTATCGAAAACAACATCATTAAAACCGCCGCAACAACAAACCCCTGGGATATGCTCCTGCTCCCGAACGGTCGCAAACTATGCGAACGCAACGGCCTCGTCTTCCCCGAAATGCCAACCAACCCACGTGATACCGAGGGTCGCACCCGCGCGGAAGGCGAACGCAAAGAAATCATACAACACGCCATCTCCAACGGAACCATAGAAGCCGACTTGGACGCGGGCCACCTAACACCAATGTTCTTTGACTTCCGCCACACATGTGGCCTGCCAAAGGAACCGCGCCGAATCATTCGCGACGGACAAGTCGACATGGCACGGAACAGCGGCGTAAACATCGGCGGGGTAGCCTCCGTCGCATACGGCGGAAACTTCATGGGCGCACTGGTCGCCGACAGCCTCGACGTCCCCCACGCAACATTCCGCAAAGAAAAAGAAAACACATTCTACAGCCCCCTCGTCGGCTCAATCCCACATGGCCCTAACCAACGGGTCTGGGGTGTCGACGACATAACGGCCTCGGGCGATTCATCTCTGGGATTTGTAAATGATGTTCGCGCATTCGGCGGCAACATTCACGACCTCTCGGTTCTCCTCGACCGTGGCGAGGGCGCAATCGAAAAACTCGCAACGGCGGGTGTAAATGTCCACACACTATTTAACCGCACTCAAATGAAACAAAGCATTCTAAAAAGCGGCAAAATCGACTCGGGCGTCAAAGAAATGATTGACGACCGCTTCTAATCAAACCCCGCCCCATGGTGGTGGCATCGGCGGCGGAGATGGTGCTGGGGGTGTCTCATTGATCGCGGCAATAATCCCAACAATTAAAAAGAAAGTTATCAACGAACTCACAACCAACGCAAACCCGGCCAACACCCGCCCGCTATTCAACCTCTTGGTTGCTCGCACGGCCCAAATACTAACAAAGAACCCAATAAAGGGTATCGTCATAAAAAACAACGCAATAATTCCAATCGGAACTCCCGACATGGACATCGGCCCACCAAACGTATGCTGACCAAATGGCGGGTTATGCATTGGTGGTTGCTCCTGTTGCGGTTGTTGACCTGTATTCATCGGACGGCCATCTGGACTACCCATAACATCGGTTGGACGCGATTGTTGCGGCGAACTCTGCACTTGCGGCTGTGTACAACGCGCACCACAAAGGTGACAACGCCTGTCACCCGCCGATAAACGGTTCCCGCATTGTGTACAAAATCTGTCGCTCATTACATTAGAGTATATCAAATTCTTTTGATTCATGCTATCCTTTACGTATTATGGACAAGAAAATTCTAATAGGCCTAAGCTGGCCTTACGCAAACGGCCGCCTGCACATCGGGCACATCGCATCATCCCTACCTGGGGATGTCTTGGCACGCTTCCACCGCATGAACGGCGACGATGTTGCGTTCGTAACGGGCTCTGACTGCTACGGCACACCGATACTAGTGGCGGCAAGGGCCGAGGGCATTACACCTCTGCAACTCTCCGACAAATACCACGCATTCCACGATGCTGATTTCAAATCGCTCGGCTTCACATTTTCAAACTACACAAAAACAACCTCCGAATACCACAACAAATTCGCCCAACAATTCCACGCCGAAATGTACGGTGGCCAGAGTGACGCTGGACCCAATAATACTGGTATGAACGATGGATTAATCTTCCCCAAAGAAGCAATGCAACTCTACTGCAAAAGCTGTGTAAAATATCTCCCCGACCGCTATGTCGAGGGAATTTGCCCGCACTGCAAAAACCCGGCAAAAGGGGACAGCTGCGACCACTGCGGCCGCGTCTTGGAACCCGAGGAACTTGTCGACCCAAAATGCAAACTCTGCGGCGCAACACCCGTCCCCAAAATGACGCGCCAACTATACCTTCGTCTCTCGGCCCTGCAATCTAAAATAGAAGCTAACTACAACGCAAAAAAAGACTCATGGGGCGTCAACGCAATCGGTTTGGCGGGCCGCTATCTAAAAGAGGGCCTGCACGACCGCGCCATCACTCGCAACATCGAATGGGGTGTCCCCCTGCCAAAATCCGAGGCCAAGGCGGTCTTCAACTTCACCGACGACGAACTAGCCGAGAAAAAAATCTACATCTGGGCCGAAAACGTCTTGGGGTATTTCTCCGCGGCACGCGAATGGGCCGAGCGGAGTGCCTCCGCTGGCGGTATGGCCAGACGGTGGGAAGATTTTTTGTTGAGTAGCCCTGATGTGCACCATTACTACGTCCACGCAAAGGACAATATCCCGTTCCACTCGCTGATACTGCCGGGACTTCTTTTGGCAAACAAAAAACACGATTACAAATTGCCCGACCAAATAGTCAGCAGCGAATACGTCAACATCGCCAACGACAAAATCTCAAAATCAAAAGGTAATTTAATAACGGTCGAGGCGGCCGTGCAAAAATTCGACGTTGACGCAATCCGTTGGTTCTTCCTGCGAAACGTGTCCGACCGCAAAGATGTCAACTTCACCTACGAAGAATTCGTCAACACGGTCAACGCCGAACTGGTCAACGGTTGGGGTAACTTGGTCAACCGCACACTCTCATTCGTCAAATCCAAAATGGATGGCGTGGTGAAACTCCCTAAAATCAACTTGGATTTCGGACAAAGTGCCTACAAACAAATCGCCAATGACATAACGGATGGCAAGGTTGCTCGCGGCCTCCACAAATGCATCGAACTAATCAACGCGGCCAACCGTCACTTTGACGATGGAATGCCGTGGAAAACAATAAAAGACAACCCCGAAAAATGCAACCAAACAATATTCGATGTCGTAACAATGATTGCAAACCTCGCAAAACTTCTCGCACCATTCGTTCCAAACTCCGCCAAACGTGTTGCATCTTGGCTGAACGTAGACTTGGGAACCATGGAAAGGGTGGACGACCAACCAATCAATATCTGGAAACCCCATCAATTCACAACGGACATAAACATAGGCGAAATAGAAGTCTTATTCAAAAGATTGGATATAAAAGAAATAACAAAGGAGTAATGAAGTATGGAGGCTAATACAAAAAAGCCAATACAGGGTCCAGGGGTCACCCCTGGGAAGTTCAAACCAACTAATATAAAGGGCGCAATAGACACAACCCCCCAAACCCAAGCCCTGCGCAACCGTGTCACCGACGTTCTGCGCAAAAACTTCGAGGCATACGGCTACATGCCAATCGAAACGGCGACACTAAACTACTTGGAAATGCTTACGTATAAATATGATTCGGACGCTGAAATCGTTCGGGAAATCTATAAAATCCGTGACCAAGGCGACCGCGACCTTGGCCTGCGCTTTGACCTAACCGTACCGTTTGCAAAATACATCGCAACCAACCGCAACCTGCGAATGCCGTTCCGCCGCTACGAAATCGGCAAAGTCTACCGTAACGGCCCCGTCAAGGCTGGCCGCCTGCGCGAATTCTATCAATGTGATATCGATGTGGTGGGGGCTCGGGAACTGGGGACCGAGGCCGAAATGATAGCCATGGCCGTCCGCGTCTACCGCGAACTGGGGATAACCCCGGTCGTAAAATACGGGAACAGGAAAGTATTAATCGGATTAATCGAGGGCTCGGGTACAAAACCCGCCGACATCGACAAAGTAATCGGTGTCATCGACCGCCTGGAAAAAGACTCTCGCGACGAAATCCAAACACAACTCTGCAAATACATGAAATCGGACAAGGCCAAAGCATTGGTCGAGTCATTTGAGAAGATGGCATCGCCCTCGGCCAATACCGCCAGCGGGGGCACCCCGCCGCATCCCGATGTGACCGAGTTCGAGAAAAAACTCGACGAATTCGGCGTTCGTGAATACTGTAAATTCACTCCCTCTCTCGCCCGCGGCCTAAACGTCTACACGTCAACCGTCTGGGAAATCTATGACAAAGAGCAAAGGATAACCAGCAGTCTCGGCGGCGGTGGCCGTTACGACCGTATCATCACCGACTGGATTTCAAACGGATTTGAATACCCGGCGGTGGGGATGAGCTTCGGCCTCGAACCCATAATGGCAATACTGGAACAAAACGCAGGCATCGAAAAAAACTTGGTCGATATCCTCATCGTGCCCGTCGGCGAATTCACGGCGGCAAATAAACTGGCCGACGGTATCCGTGCTGGCGGTAAAAACGCATTACTATGGCAAGGCGACAAAGTGGGCAAAGCCATGGAATACGCGGACAAGGAGAAAATCCAATACGTAATCGTGGTCGGCAAACGCGAAGTCGAAACGGGAACCGTCAAAATCAAAAACATGTTCAACGGAACCGAGGAGGAACAAAAGATATGAAAACAATCCTAACTGGCGTAAAACCTACGGGGGTTCCGCACATCGGAAACTATTTCGGCGCAATTAAACCCGCAATAGACTCTACAAACGAACTGCGCGGCGCAAAATCCTACCTCTTTATCGCCGACTACCACGCTCTAACTACTGTAAAATCGGCGGCCGAAATGAACCAATACGTACGTGAAATCGCCTGCACATGGTTGGCATGCGGCCTCGATATAAAAAAGACCGTCTTCTATCGCCAATCGGATGTTCCGCAAATTTTTGAACTATCCACAATCCTAACTAACGTCACACCAAAAGGCCTGATGAACCGCGCCCACGCGTACAAGGCAATTGTCCAGGCCGCCATCGACCGCGGTGTCGACCCTGACGTGGACGTCAACATGGGCTTGTTCACATACCCAATTTTGATGTCCGCCGATATTCTGGCCTTCGATACCGACTTGGTTCCCGTGGGCCGCGACCAACAACAACACGTGGAAATCACGGTGGATATCGCAAAGGCCTTCAACGCGGTCTACGGTGGGTCTGACGACAAAAAAATCTTAACCATTCCACAACCAAAGATTGAAAAATCGGTCGCAACAATCCCTGGCCTCGATGGGCGAAAAATGTCAAAAAGCTACGGCAACCAAATCCCACTCTTTGCCAACTCAAACGATTTGAAAAAATGCATTATGCGAATAACAACGGACAGCACCGCCCCAACCGACCCAAAACCAACCGACCACCCGCTCTTTGAAATGTACAAACTCTTTGCAAACCCATCTGAAATCGAATTCATGACAAACAAATTCGCAAACGGCGTGGGGTGGGGTGATGTCAAAACCGAACTCTTCCGCGTGGCCGACCGAACAATAACCCCAATGCGCGAACGGTTTGAATACTACATGAACAACTACGAACTGGTCGAAAAAATCTTGGCCGACGGCGCAAAATCCGCCCGCAAAAAGGCAACCGAAACTCTATCTCGTGTCAGACTAGCCATAGGTGCGTTATGAAAATTTCCCTTGGTTTGGTGAGCTTTGCTCACATTTATGACACGTGGTCCGTGGTTTGATTGGTGAAGGAGAAATAAGACTATGAAAACGATAGCATCAAACAAAAAAGCATATCACAACTACTTCATCCTCGATAAATTCGAGGCAGGGATAGAATTGTTAGGGTGGGAGGTCAAATCTGTTCGCGCCCAAACTATCAACTTGGGCGAATCTTTCGTCTACTTCCAAAAAAACGCGGTCGACAATTACGAGGCCTATCTAAAAAACGCACACTTCTCACCCTACGAAAATTCGCGTCTGGCGGACCAGGAACCTCGTCGCGACCGCCGCCTCCTTCTGCGTCGCGTGCAAATTGATAAAATCCACAAAACGGTCGCAACCCGGGGAACAACCTGCGTTGTCACAAAAATCTACCTAACGGGCCGCGGACTGATAAAGGCCGAGGTCGCAATCGCCCGTGGAAAACAAAACTATGACAAGAAACAAGTTCTGCGCGAACGTGATATAATGCGTGAAAAGGAAAGAGAGGTAAAATCATATGACAAGAAATGATGCAATGGAACTGCTGAAAAAATACACCACGAAACCAAACCTAATTAAACACGCGGTCGCGGTGGCGGGCGTAATGAAATATTTCGCGAAACAGGCGGGCCAGGATGAAAACTACTGGGAGGTCGTCGGCCTCCTCCACGACATAGACTACGAAATCGACCCCGAATGTCATTGCCACCGTTGCGTGGAAATCTTGCGCGAAAACGGAATATCCGAAGACATGATTCATGCAATCCAATCTCACGGCTACGAAATCTGTACGGACGTCGAACCGCTTAACTACATGGAACGGGTTCTCTCGGTTGTCGACCAACTCTCTGGATTCATAATCGCCTGCGCACTAATGAAACCGGACAAAAAACTCTCATCCGTCGACTTGGCCTCCGTCAAAAAACGTTGGAAAGACAAAAAATTCGCCGCGGGCACCGAACGCGAACGCATCATCAAAATGTGCGAAATCATGGGCCGCGACTTCGATTGGGTGATACAGGAAACTCTGGACGCAATGACCCCCATGGCCGACGAACTGGGAATATAAATACATAAACCTGCAAAAACTATCCGATACATAAATATTCGGAGGGTTTTTTCAATGAAAGCAAAAAAATTAATCGCGGGCCTAACATTGGCGGCCGTTGTGCCAATGGCGGGAATGTTCCTAACGGGGTGCGAGGGGCCGCGCGGCGGCTACGGACCAAAAGGCCCAGAGGGTCCCGAAGGCCCATCAGGCGGCTATGGTCCAAAAGGTCCCCAAGGTGAAAGAGGGGAGCAAGGCGAGGCCGGCCGCGACTTTGCACTCGTTGAACGCATCGCGGTTGTCGACGGCGAAGACGGTTGGACACCTGTAACTCGGCCAAAAATTGGCCAGGTTCTTGTGGCAAACCTCGAAATGCTAAACGGCGACAAAATCGGAACCCACCCTGCCACCGACAACATCCGCTACACATGGTACTACCATGGCACCGACCAAAAGCTTGGCCAGGAATCGCGCTACACCGTAACATCCGACAACATCGGCCACAAAATATCATGCCGCGTCGAAATCTACCTCAACCCAACCATCGTCATCGAAACCGCCCACTGGACATCCGAACACAAAGTCGAGGCCGAAGACAACGACTAATCCTCCAACCCAATTAAATGGTCGAATACCTCCACGGCTACATCGACTGCCTCATCGATAAAAATATCACAATAAATGTCAGCAACCCCCTTGACCCTAAATGAAACCATGCTACCCTAAAGTGCAGGGTAGCAACGTATGCATGCGGGCCGACGAGGGAACAACAACTTTTCGCACCCGAGGACCAGAGAAATTGGCCTGCCCTGTGTGTTATTTTCAAAACTAAATATCATGGCGGTCATTTCTCCTCCGCAGGGAAGAAAAGTTAGTTTTCCCTACAAGGAGGCCCCCTCGTTCGGAATTCCGAAACCCCCCCCAGTAAAAAACGCAAAAAGTAAAACCCCCCCCAGAGCTTCGCTTTCGGGCCAAACGCTGCTCTCGCGGCCTCGGCCCGAATTTTCCCTTAATCCGTACGCTCTGCGTACATGTATGACACGTGGTCCGAAGTTGGTTAGGGTTACGAGCCAAAACTATACGAAGAAATCTCCCCAACGGAATAAAGGCAAGAAAAAAAGGCCTCGCGACCTCTTGGTGGGAAATGACGGGCTCGAACCGCCGACCTGTCGCTTGTAAGGCGAATGCTCTCCCAGCTGAGCTAATTTCCCATGGGACGTATACCCGAATATTATATCAAACCTAAATCCCTTTTGCAAGGATTATTATTTATCTCCTTATTGTATAATAAAACCATGGCAAGAAAAACTGGCACACACGCAATATTAAAAAGCTTACTCTGCATCATCATGCTATTACCCATAATGGTATTAACAACGGGCTGTGACCGAGACAATAACCCCACCTATCCATTCGAGGGAGCAATCGAAGTGGATTTGGTGACAAGGTACGAATTGCGGGTATGGGCATATATTTGGAACGACCATATGCCAACGGTTCAAACACCATTGCGCAGCACCCATTTTGTCGCAATAGCCTCTCCACACACATTCGGCCCAAACGACATTCAAATGTCCGTTCGGATTGTGGCGGGCCAAAGAGACTTCCGCAGGACATTCAAATACTTCCAAGGAACCCTGCCACAGGGATGGTTGGACTTCCGTGCCCCGGAAATCTTCCGCATATACGGTGATTATACGTTATATGTGACTATTCACATAAACGGGTACCGTCAAACAATAAAATTAACTGGGACGGTTTTTGACACGCATTAACAAAAATTATATGCTATACTGCTTCCAACACAATTACACAGAAGGGAGGAATCCGCAATGGGTATCTTTGGAAAACTTTTTGGTTTCGGCGGCCGCGGAGGTATGGGCCGCGGGCCAATGGGTGGCCCCAACATGGGAATGGGACACGGCGGACGAGGTGTACCTGCACGTGTCTGCGGACAGTGTGTCAACGGCCCGGCGGTATTCGGTCGGCGTGACAATCGCTGTGCTAAATGTAACCAACCGGCAAATAACGGCAGCCGCCCAGGGACCCAGGCAATGCTATGCCAAAGATGCAGCACAGGGGCCCAGGTCAACAACACCTGCGTAAACTGCGGCCGCCGCGGGGGAAACCTTATGACCGCGCGTGTATGTAACCGTTGCGCGCCTCCTGGACGAATGACCTGCTACCGTTGCGGCATTCCTGTACAATAAAGAACGGCAAAAAACGTTTTGCACTTTGGCATTAACATGCTAGATTAGGTTAATACTTACTGTGGGGGGAACACAATAATGACAAAATATCAAAGTCCAACTTTGGAAGTGACTCTTGACCTGCCAGACGGTTGGCTAGGTGTTGAAAACAAAGAGTTCTTTACCGGACAGCTCGGTATCGCACCGGAACAGGCGGAATCAACCGCATTGCTCCTTGTAAAAATCGAGGGCGAAGTCGTAACAAAGTACATTTCCGTGACACACGACATGGAAATTTATGCTGACGTTCCGGCATACGAAGAGGCACTTGCCGGCAACAAACAAACATTGACCGAGGCGGGATGTCAAATCCTCTCGTCACGGACATTGGCAACGGCGGCGGGGAACCGTGTCGACCACGTTATGGTCCAGGCGGGTGAAATCCTCATGAGCCAATACTACGTTCACATCAACGAACTTCTCCTTTGTTTTGCAACCCAAGTGGCAAAGGCAGGGGACCCTGACGACAACGTCATGGCAAACATTGTCTACACAATGTCTCTCACACCAACGGCTTAACCCATCACAATGATGGCTGGCAATATTTTCGGCACCCTTTTTGGGTGCCTTTTCCATTGTCCGAAGTAGGTTCTTTCATGATATTATAAAAAAGCGGAGGCAATCATGATTGAAATTAAAAATCTAAACTTCACATATGCCAGTGGCAAAGGCATCTTCGACATCAACTTCGATGTACGCGTGGGCCAGGTCGTGGGCTTCCTCGGTCCCAACGGTGCGGGAAAGACAACAACCATCCGATGTATCTTGGGCTTTATGAACGGACAAAGTGGAACGGTCACCGTCGACGGATTGGATGCTTTCACCATGGCACCGCAAATCGCACAACGGGTTGGGTACATCGCGGGCGAACCCGCATTCCCCGAAAACATGACGGGGCGCGAATTTCTGGAATTTCTAATTAATGCCCGCGTATCCGAATCTGGCGGCACGGGTTTGGACATGCGCGAAATGACCGAGCGAATGGAAACGCTCCTCGAATACTTTGAACTGGACTCAACCCACAAAATAAAACGCATGTCAAAAGGCATGAAACAAAAAACCGCGATAATCTCCGCATTCCTACACGACCCCCAGATATATGTCTTGGACGAACCCAGCAGCGGCCTCGACCCATTAATGCAGGCCAAACTAATCGACCTCCTACAAAGCGAAAAGGCCCGCGGCAAAACAATATTAATCAGCAGCCACATCTTCGAGGAAGTCGAACGCACCGCCGACCGCGTGATAATCATAAAAGACGGCCGAATAGCAGCAGGGGAACAGGTCGCAACCCTAAAAAAATCCCAGCGAAAGGTCTACAACCTGGCAACCACGGAAAAACCTGAAAAGGTTCAATCAACATTCGCGGACATTGCAATTGAAATGTCGATACTGGAAAACGGGGATTGGGAAATCGTCGTCAACGCCACGGATGTTAATAAATTTATAAAATCTGCGGCAAAACTGGAACTTACCGACCTACGCACCCGCGTCATAACCTTGGAAGAAATCTTCATGCAATACTACGCAAAAAATGACGGAGGTGCCGTATGAACTGGGTCTTGCTAAAAAAGCTTGAACAAAAAAACCGCTTGCTCTATTGGGCATTTACTGGGGTGATTGTTTTCTATTTCGCAATGGTAGTAATGATGTACCCAATGATTATAGATATGATGAGCGGCGAAAACTCTGGAATGCTGGGCGACTTCACGGCGGGATGGGATAACATAGGAATCTACGCCGTAAGCTTAATCTCCGAAATCGTCTTCTCTTTCGGCATGATTCTGTTCGTAATGCTGGTATTCCGACTGGTTCACAAACCAATCGAAGGCGGGTCGCTGGTACCATACCTCATGGTGGGAATTTCGCGCACAACATATATCAAAACTGTCGCCGCATACTTGGGCATGAAGCTACTCCTACTGTTCGTATTGGTTCTCTCCATAGGCATGTTATCCTTTGTCGCACTCGGTGAAACATTCATATTCACTGACTTCTTTCTGTCGGTCTTGATGGCGGTACTGGCTCTGGCGGCCGTCATATTCGTCTCATTCTTTATCGCATCCGTCCGTCCTGGGATGGGGTTGATAATCGGAATACCCGTTGTCTTCTATCTGATGATGCTCCTGTCACAACTATATTCGGGAATTGAATTTCTCCGATGGTTCTCGGTCTTCGGTTGGTACGATGCGACGGGGCTGGCCGTGGGTGACGGCGGCCTGTGGTGGCTGGTTGCAATCATCTACATTTCAATGATTGCCGCATCATTCATCTTCTCGGCACGAATATTCAAAAAACGTAATCTCGGATTATAGGGACAAATCCGCTTGTTTTCTTTGCAAAAGTTACATATAATTGGGTATGGATTACGAACTTTTATTTATCATTGCAACCATTCTGTTACTGCCTGCGATTCTCTTCGCATTCTGGGCACAATGGCGGGTTCACAGCGTCTTCAACAGGACCAGTGGCGAAATGAGCATGTCTGGCCAAACCGGGGCGGCGGTCGCACGTCAACTCCTCGACCAAAACGGCTGTCACGACGTCACAATAGAAATGACGCGCGGACATCTATCCGACCACTACGACCCACGGAAAAAGGTCGTTCGTCTGTCGGCGGATGTTCACAACTCGGCATCGCTCGCGGCCCTAGGGGTCGCCGCGCACGAGGTCGGTCACGCCGTCCAAGACAACACCAACTACGGCCCCCTAAAACTCCGCCAACTGATTGTTCGTGTAACACGTATAACAAACATCCTATTACTGCCGCTGATTATCCTCGGTTTCATCGGTATGATTATGGGCATGTTCATCTTCCACGCTGACTTCTTCTTCTGGTTCATCGTTGCATTGTGCGCGCTGTACGGTATCAGCACCCTCGCAATGCTCGCAACCGTCCCCGTCGAACTCGATGCCTCCCGCCGTGCAAAGGCAATGCTTGACCAAAGCGGCATCGTAACTGACCAAGACGAAATGGACGGTGTAAAATCTGTCCTCACCGCCGCCGCCCTCACATACGTCGCGGCCCTGGTCGTATCTCTCGTCCACTTCCTCCGCCTCTTCGCCCTCGTAATGATGGCCAAAGGCCGAAGATAACCCCGACTCCAACGCGCTCGGTCGCCAAGCGCCGAGCAAAGCGAGGGACTTAACGCGACCCGCTCCGAATGCAATGCATTGCCGCCGCAGGCTCCTCGCGCCTCAAACAAAAACCCCGCCTGTGGATTGCGGGGTTTTTGTTTTTGAACATCTTTGGGTGACGGGGGAGGCTAATTCCTCCAATTCGTCATCATCAATCCTAATCTGTTGTTACGTGATGCGGTACCGAAATCACGCATGATTGCGGCACGCTCCAATGCGGCTGGCTGTCCACCAATCGCACGGCTAGGGAACAGGGTGCGCAGGTACATGTCACGCCATTCGTCGGTCATGCCCTCAACATCGAAATACTCACCATTCACCAACGCGTCGTAACGTGCATTACTTGCGGCAATGATTGGTGTCGATGTTGCCGCCCATGCCATGTTGCGCTCGGCGTTTGTGGCACGCGAAATCCAATTAATGAACGCATACGCCGCATCAACGTTAACCGCACCGGTAGGAATTGCCAAGTTGTTAATCCAAACGTTCGTACCCTCGGCTGGAATGTGGTATTCAACATTCAACAATGGCTCATCCCACAACATCGTAAACGCCGCGGAAACCGACCACTCCATTCCAAACAGGTGACTGTTTGTACCACCCAAGAATTCTTCCAAACTCTGGTCGCCGTGTTCAAACACAACATCTGGGTTCATACGCTCCAGGAAATTTTGAACTTCAACAATCCCGGCCTCAAACGATGCATCGTCTGTACCTGGCGCACCGATAACCGCGTTCAAACGGTCGGCGTGTGGCTGTCCGCTCAATCCCAACAATTCCTCACGGTAACGTGCCATCTGTGCAACGGTAAAGTTCTCACGTCCGATGTTCTTTGTTGACATAGAAATATTACGCGGCAGGTCAAACTCGGAAACCCATGTCGGGGTAATCTCCTCATCAAACGCCCACAACGATGCCCAACCATAGTGGTGGATTGCATCACGCAAACGGTCACCGCGCGTTAGGTCGTTGTCTGGCGATGTGGTGTCAAACATAATTCCCATAGTTCCATAAAGATAAGGAACACCAAACACACTTCCCTCGGCACCCAAACTGGCAATAGGGGCTGTGATTGTTGGGTCAATTACCGCTGGGTTAAATTCGTAACGAACTGGGTCGCTACCCGCAACTCGGCGTGCAATACCAACTTCTGTATCACCATCCAATTGACGCAAACGGCTCATGTCCAATGGACGAACCATGTTCTCGCGAATCATTCGCTCCAACATATAATCACTAGGAACAATCAGGTCAAAATCGGCGTTGTTATTCATGTCAAAGTGCAAATGCTCGTTACTTGGGAATGTGTCCATAACGATACGGAAACGCTGTCCTGTACGGTCACGCCAATATGTCGCAAACTCATCCAACAACGCCTCATCAATGAAATAATCCCAATTATAAATTCGTAATGTCTGGCTTCTCGGGATGCGCAATATTAACCACGTGGTTAACGCCCCCCCCGCAACCAGAACCACGACCATCAAAATAGCCAAAGTTCTTTTTGTCATTTTTCCTACTACTACCTCCTTTATGAGAATTTTTTTATGCCTCAAGGCTCGTCAGCCCGCGGAGGCACTCCGCTTCTTCCTAGACATCCTTGCATTCACTATAACAAGAGCCACAAAAATGGCCAGAAAGACAAGAGCAGACAGGGCACGCATAACACCCTGAACACGGAAACCAAAACGGGCATACACCAGGGTAGGAATGGTGTCAATCCCCGAGTTGTTGAAATTCGTAATAATAAACTCATCCACCGAAATGGTAAACCCAACCAAGAACGCTCCAATCAACGCGGGCATTAACTGTGGAATAACTACTTTTAACAATGCTTGGCTTGGCTTCGCACCCAAATCCATCGCGGCATCAAAGAGGCTATTGTCCATATTGCGCAACTTCGGTAAAACAATAATCATAACAATCGGCAACGCAACCAAGGTGTGCGCCAATATCAATCGAATGTAACCCATACTCAACATGCCCAACGTCGCAAACATCAAAACCAAACTAAACGATGTGACTATAGTGGCATTGATAAGGGGGGTCAGGTTCAATGCCATCAACCCGCTCTGTGCACGCCGCTTCATCTTCAACATTCCAACCGATGCCATTGTGCCAATAACGGTCGCCAAAAACGCGGCCACGGTTGCAATAAATAACGTGTTAAAAATCGCCGTCAAAATACGTGTGTCGGTGAACAATTCACGGAAATTGGCAAACCCAAATTCAAAACTGCTCAACGAAATTGTCCCCGACTCCGAAAACGCGAACACAATAATCAACAGGATGGGCGTGTACAACACTATCAACGCCGCCGCAATAAATATACCAAAAAAGAGTTTTTTGCGATTCATTACCAAAGCCCTCCTCTTTTGTTACCAACCTTGGAAAATCGGTTCAGGACAAGGACGGTCAACGCAACAACAATCAACAATATTATGGATAAAACACTCCCCAAACCAAAGTGTCGTGTTGTGTAATGGTCACTTAACAACTGACCAAACATGCGCCAGCTATTTCCACCGAAACGCGCCGACAGGAAAAATGTAGAAACAATCGGCGTAAACACCAACACAAACCCGGCAATAATCCCGGGAACGGACAGGGGCAACACGGTCTTCGTAAAAACACGCCCCGGGGTCGCACCCAAATCCTGACTTGCCTCAATGTACTTCTTGTCAATGTTAGACAGGACAACATACAACGGCAAAATCATAATAGGCAAGAAATTCATTACAAGAGCAATCATCAACGCCAAAAATCCATTTTCTAATCCAATCAACGAGAACAGGTTATTCAACGCAATCGAACGCAAGAGCAGGTTCGTCCACATAGGCAACGTAAACAACAACAAAATCGTCCGCCCGCGCTTGAACCCGGTCATGGCCAAACCATACGCAATGGGATAGGCAATCAACATAATAATAACGGCGGCTAATACGGCAACCCACAACGACCGCCACAAAATGGCCAAACTCGGCCCGTCGGTCAATATCGCGCGAAAATGGTCAAAAGTAAAAGACCCCTCATATGTGAACGCATGGTAAAAGAGCAGTGACAGGGGAAAAACCACCATCACCAACATAAATATAATGAACGGCGCCACAAAGAGGTGACGGTATCCGCTGGTGCCCTTGTTTTGTTTTTTCATGGCTCCACCCCCTTCCTTTGTGTTATTCTTCCGTCGCTTCCTCTCTTTTCTCTAACGCGATATCCGCTGGATTAATCTTAATCCCCACACGGTCATCGATATCATGCTCAATCGGTGTCATAACGATGAAACGTGTGTCGTTGTCCGCCCACACGGTCACCGTATAGTATGTTCCTTTATAAATGGAATTTGTAACCCATCCGCCGACTGTTGCATCACCCTCATCCTCTGTAATCTCGACTTTATCGAACGGAATACGTGCGATTACCAATTCACCCTTCTCAAATCCCAATCCTTCCGAAACGGCGAACTCTTTACCTGCAATCTCAACGCTGTTCTCCGACCACATCTCGGTCTTGTACTCGTTTGTTGTGGCCTCCATTGCCATGATGTGAATTGCATCTGGGGCAATCTCCAACCCAACCTCTTCACCTATCTTCGACTCTGTAACGGCTTGGATGGTGAACTCATATCCTTTAACCTCTACAATCTTCTCGTAATGAATCCCCATAAAGGTAGAGGACGTCACAACCCCCGTCAACTGTGCCGTCTTGGCTTTCGGGCCGACCAAGATTATATCTTCTGGACGAATAACAATGTCAACCGCCTGATTCTTGCCAAACCCCTTGTCGTCACACTTGAATGTCGTGTCCAAAAACTTGACCTTGAAATCCTCTATCATCGTCCCACCCAAGATATTACTCTCACCAATGAAATCCGCAACAAAGGCATTGGACGGCTCGTCATAAATTTGTTTTGGTGTACCAATTTGCTGGATTACACCATCGTTAATAACAACAATACGGTCGGACATGGTCATGGCCTCTTCTTGGTCGTGGGTAACATATATAAATGTAATACCCAACTCGCGGTGCATACGACGCAACTCATGTTGCATCTCCTTACGCATCTTCAAATCAAGCGCCCCCAGCGGCTCATCCAACAACAAAACTTTCGGCGACATAACAATCGCACGGGCAATCGCAATACGCTGCTGCTGTCCACCAGACAGGCTGTCAACATCACGATGTCCATAATCGGTCAATCCAACCAACTCCAACGCATCACTAACTTTGGTTTTGATTTCTTCTTTTGTGTGCTTGCGCGGCTTTGCTTTCGGGTTCTTTGCTAACTCGGCCTCGGTCGGCGGAACCATCTTCAACTTCAATCCAAACGCAACATTGTTGAAAACATCCAAATGCGGGAACAGGGCATACTTCTGAAACACAGTATTAACATTACGCTTGTGCGGGGGGGCGGTCGTAACATCCTCACCCTCCAGCATAATTGTCCCGGACGTCGGCGTATCAAAGCCGGCAATCATCCGCAAAATAGTTGTCTTTCCGCATCCCGAGGGGCCAAGGAATGTGACAAATTCGCCTTTGCGTATGTTCAGGTTCACGTCGTCAACGGCCGTTTCCTTTCCATATTGTTTGACCAGGTTCTTAATCTCGATGATTTTCTCGATTCCGTTTCCACGTGCCATGGCGTTGTCCTCCTTGTTTGGACCATTAAACAGTCACTAACATAATCCACTTATGTACTACGACCGTCGCTTGTTCTCTATATAATACCTCCCAGGCATAAGTGCGCAAAAAAATAGTAGGGCACCCAGTTTCTGATGCGATATTGTATCACAACGCCGACGAATTGCAAGGATTATTTTTCTATGTCATACTCTGTCATGGTTATTAGTGCCAAAGAGAAGAGTAAAGTAATAGAAAGTATCGTCACAGCAGTACAGTCAAAGTACGATGCTTGTCATGAAACATTAAGAGAAATTGCCAACAAAGCAAAAACAGGGGGCGAAAAACGACAAGCAACAGGGGATTTCGTAGAGCAAATTTTGCAAACAATTATTGACACGATTGCGAAGAGTATCCCAGAGGCAAATCTTGTTTCAAAACGAGGCAGCCAAGATTCTCTGTCAATGACCCTTAACTATAAAGGCGGAAAAATAGTCTTAAACAAGATACAGGTTGACAGGCATTTGTGGGCAAGAAACAAGCGAATAGCATTTGTTGAAAACAAAACTTATTTGGATGCCTGCTATCTGGACAGGGCATTGGCCGATTTCAAAAAAATCGCAATGGCACTAGAACAAGAGGGAACAAATCCAAACAGTGTCAAATATATCGTTTTTGCTGGCCAGGACGCAGTATCAGAAAGCAAGGTGCTAGCCTACGAGGCTTTGTTTAACGAAGAAACAAAGGGTCTGACTATAGAAGGCCTCAAACCACATATATTTTATTTCCTCCAAGAAAAAAGGCGGTCTTCAAAAGAATTAAGTGTGACAAAATTTTTGATAGACGTTGGTTCAGTCGAAAGATTTTCAGAGTTTATAATCAACCTACTTTAATCTTATCTGCAAAAGAAAGTTGTTCAACACCTAACTCTTTTTCTATACGTTCTTTTGCAACTTTGAAATATTCGGCGTCTTTTTCAAAACCTATGAATTTTCTGCCCGTACGAATACATGCAATGGCGGTTGTCCCCGAACCACAACATGGGTCCATAACAACATCGCCTTCGTTTGTATATGTTCTTATCAAATATTCCATCAAGGCAACTGGCTTTTGCGTAGGGTGAAGTTTCCCTTCACTTTCTGCTGTGACAAAATATTGGATAGAACGCGGATAACGCAACCCAGTTGTGTTTTTAACTAATACTGCTTTTTCTTGTTTTCCATACGCCAAGGTATCACGTACCGCTGTCCCTTTGTCATATGGGTCGCCTGCCGTCATTTGTGGATTGTATTTACATTGTTTTTTGTAAAACACGACAATGTCTTCATGGGCACGCATTGGCTGCTTCTTCGCATTCAAATATCCCGTGGCTTTTGATTTTTCCCAAACCATGGTGTATTTGAAATCCGCAAAGTTAGTAGACACCAAATATGCCGTGAATGGCATTTGTGCGGTAGAAATCACGGGAGCGGTTTCTTTCATGACACTTTTTGCACATGGCCAAAATTTATCAAAATCAATAACTTTATCCCATCCATTACGTTTGTTTAATGTCCCATACGGAAAATCTGTAATGATGGCATCAACACTTGCCTCGGCTATCGATTGGAATCCATGTTGTCCGAACATATCTGTTTTTACAAGCAGGATGCCACCTTTTTGGAACACATTGTTCATAATACAAGTATACACTATTGATGCGTTGGCATCGTACTGTTTTTTGCATTTCTAAAATGCCGAACATAAAACACAATCAGGGACACCATAATGCTGAACTCAATAATGATACCCATAATGTTCAACGCCAGGGCAAATAATATACTCCGCGCAACAATACTAATGAACACCGTCACCCTCAAAATGTGAACCCCACGGAACCACTCACCAAAAGTAACCAGCATCGCGGCACCCAACATAACCCAATCATACCAACCCTCGGCAAACATCGCCATAGACACCGCGGTCAACGCCCAAACAACAATCAAAAATGCCCAATCAACCACACGCCCAACACGCCCGCGGTTCTTATCCAACCATATAAACGCAAATCCTCGCAACGTCGCCACGCTGAAATACGCAACCAAAACCCAACTCTCCAACAACGCAACCATCGCAATACCTAAAATCCGCGAAATGGTCAACAACCACAAATTATGCTTCTTGTTCTTCAACTGCCAACAAACAACCAAAATAACCATGCAAATAACACCAATCACCTGACTGGTAATCCACTGCCACAAAGAAACGGTTATCTCGAAATTCATTATCCCTTGATACTAACACATAATATCAAACACGACTAGACAAAAAAATCCCCAATGTGATATATTATGTCTATGCTTCCGTGGCGCAGCAGGTAGCGCAACGCATTCGTAACGCGTAGGTCAGGAGTTCGAATCTCCTCGGAAGCTCCAAATTACTCCTCACCCTTCTCCGCCTCTTTCTCCAATTCCTTCTTAATATCTGGCAACGCAACGAACATCGCCACAACAATGGTCACGGCCAACCACGCAATCCCTAAAATGGTCGGCAACTGCCAACTCGCCCAATTCCCATCAACAATCCGCACAATCAACCACGCAACAATCGACAGGATAAGGACGGACGCCACACCCAATCCAAACACAACCCACTTGAAATCACTTTTCAGATACTTATCTCTCATACCCCAATATACACCCCACCAACAAAATTCTCCTATCAAAAATGTCAGCAACCCCCTTGACCCCCTCGGAACCCGTGCTACCCTAAAAGCACAGGGGAGGGTATTATATTGGTCGGGTTACATACGAACACGGGCCGACGAGGGAACAACAACTTTTCGCATCCGAGGACAAGAAAAAGTGGTCTGTCCCTATGGTTGTTATTACGGTTTGTTCTTGACGACCCTTTTTCCTCCACAGGCCCAAGAAAATTCATTTGTCCATCTGCCTTGCCTCCCGCGGAAACCCCCCCCAGTAAAAAACCCAACCCAAAAAACCCCCCCCCCCCCCCCCCCCACCTCATCCCCCCAAGTACGCAACCCCCACAAAAC
>Ga0131853_10006602_pt1 | contig 20946 bp, 9 predicted proteins | sample TergutLab28metaG_FD_92764 | JGI IMG/M metagenome (GOLD analysis project Ga0131853, IMG submission 92764) | Labiotermes labralis P1 segment gut microbial communities from Petit-Saut dam, French Guiana - Lab288 P1 (version 2) (version 2) | ecosystem: Host-associated > Arthropoda: Insects >...
ACCAAATCAAGAAGGGTCAGGATGTGAGGCAAGTTACAAGGTAAGATAAAAAGGGCATACATTTTTATAGGAATAAGTGAATTATTGAAGGAAACATATTCAATGGTAAATGGGTGGATGATATTAAGATCAACCTTAAGACAAAATGTATAAAATTATGGTTAGAGACAGACAAGTCGCCGAACATCTGTTCATTAACTTAATGAAATACAAACACGCTTCGCTAATAGGGATTCACTAAATCACTTCAGCTGTCTCCAGTAACTTCATTAACAACAAACAGAGCCGTCATCTAAGTCAAGTCAAGTGTGTGGTTTTGAGATCTACACAAGGTGCTATGCCTCACTGCCGGATGACGGTAAGTGCTTTGATCGCAGTTACCAGCATTTAGAGGTACATATAGATCCCTAAAGGACCGACAGCGTGACTCACGTCCACATGCTCGCCATATCGAATCCCATAATTTTCCTTGTCCATGCTAGAAGAAATAATACAAATAGATGTCCCTTCTAAGAAACTGCTTCTGCTCAACACATCCTTTATGGACAAGTGAAAGATGGACCGCTGGTCTAGTACCGCCACTACCTATCCAATATTTGATAGGAGCCACTCCATTGTGTTGTAGTACTAAGAGCCACTCCGTTGTGTTGAAGTACTAATTAAGAGCAACTCCGTTGTGTTGTAGTACTAACAGCCACTACGTTGAGTTTTAGTACTAACTAAGAGCCACTCCGTTGTGTTGTAGTACTAAGAGCCACTCCGTTGTGTTGTAGTACTAAGAGCCACTCCGTTGTGTTGTAGTACTAAGAGCCACTCCGTTGTGTTGTAGTACTAAGAGCCACTCCGTTGTGTTGTAGTACTAATTAAGAGCCGTTGTGTTGTAGTACTTACTAAAATATCGTTCAGTCAAAACACAACAATATATTCAATAATGTAAAGTTGCTACTACATGTTTCGGTTACAAGCAACCATCATCAGGCAGATATTTCAGTACATGGACATGACACGTTCAGTGCCACAACATGGGATTCCATATTGTTTATCTTTGCTGCGTAGAATTTCTGACATTCAAATATTGAGCAGTTTATCTTCATGGTATCTGAAATTCAACACAGCAAATGTAAACAATATGGGATCCCATACTGTGGCACTGAACATGTCATGTCCATGTACTGAAATGTCTGCCTGATGATAGTTACTGTAAACGAAACATGTAGCAAATTCACATTATTGAATATATTGTTGCGTTTTGACTGAAAGATATTTTAGTTAGTATCCGATATTTGATCTTCCATTCAATACAACCACCAATACACTTCGTGTAACATCCCAGAAGGACGCAGATCTAATTTATCTCTGTTTTAATTTCGTTGGATTTGTGTGCCACAAATCTGAATTGTGCAGACTCCACATGTTCCAAGAGTCATAACATCTGTTTTCTTACTCGTAACATATCTGAAAAAGCAGTTACTCGTTTACATTCTGTGTAGCGGAATGATTGGATGATAACAAATAATGACCTAGGAAGGAAGTGTATGGAAGTGGTCGTGAAGTAATTTGAGGCAGTATAACGGGATTCAACGGGAGGGACGGAGGAAAACCACTATATATCTCGGCAAGACTAGTCGGTGCCTAAGCCAGTATTCGAAATGGGCACCACCCGAAAACATGTAAAAACCACTACCATTTTTTATTTTTATTTTCCGAATTCTCTTGCGACATTTCACTAACTGCATATTTCATACATGGGAAGGCTGGTAGTCTCGCATGTTTCCCTCCAATTAGCAACTCTTCCTGACTCCTTATTTACCACATTCGCAGCTACCATCCATAACTGGAGGCCGTCTCTTTCATCCACAACCGGAGGACGTGCCGGGTCGTAGTATCAAGGGACCCTCTGAACAAAACTACGACAGGGACACATTACATATTTCGGCATCGAGTTGGTACAAAGAATTTTTTTTTGTGCGGCTGTAAGTAATAAGGTACATGGTGCGAGATTTTACGTTCTTACAGCGTTGTTGATGAATAATTTAAGTATTCTGGGATGTTACACGGTGTTGACTGGTAAATAGTTACCGATGTTTTCAAGAAGCGGGGTGCCCTCATCTTCAAGGTCAAGCAGAAAGTTTCTTCTCAATGTCGGTATCTACACGTATTTAATACACGACACGGTGTAGCCCCCCCCCCCAGAAGTGAATCTTGAATTTACTGGGTAAAGGCTGACGACCATTCTTCCCATTGTAAAATTCCTTGTCGGAACACCCAAAGTTTTACGTTGGCTGTCAAAATAGCTAACGGTGTTATGAATACTAAAATGAATTACGAAGACGAAGAGGCGTTCTTTGTCGGTTTTGACGGGGTATGTAGACAGAATATTTAATTACCAAGTCAGAATTAAATAATCGCGTTGCTTAATAAATTACGATAACTGAATAATAAATAGTAAGTCAGATTGCGCTTATCAAAGAAATATAGGATGACCATAACACTTGTTCGAGAAGATAAATGAATGTCTCCTGAGACAAAACGCAGTGTAATGAGGTAGACATAAATGATACGATTTTTGGAAAAAAGGTATTAAACAAAAAAATGTGTGTTTTTTAATTTTATCTACAAACTGTTTGAAACAGAGTTTTATATTTTGTTGACCGTGCATCTTATTACAATCTTTGAGTTCAATCTAAAACTGCATACCACACGGTCACCTACATACAGTGACATATACCGGAGGTCGTATTCATAAAATTGACTCTCCTGATGATGAGCACTTGGTCGCTCGAAACATGTAGAGAATTGGAATAAACAAATATAAGAAAAAGAATTGTGCGTCAAGTTGGTTATTAACAGAGATTATCTGAAACAGCTGTCATTCTAAGAAGATTTGAGCAAGATATTATAAAAACTGCACAAACATCTACATGTAATTTATCTCAATATTTAACCAACTTGATGCACAAAATTTGTTTCACAGTAAGTTTTATTTCATGCCTCTATATGTTTCGGGCACATGTGCTCGAAACATGTAGAGGTATGAAATAAAACTTATTGTGAAATAAATTTTGTGCATCAAGTTGGTTAAATGCTGAGATAAATATACTGAGATGCACTGTCAGCAAAACGTCAAAGTCTACATGTAAAGTAAGAGCTACTCTTATCACACTTTAACGAAACCAATTTTTTGGAACGATTTTTCGAAATATTTTCATCAGATCTGATGCATTCAATTTTAATGAAAATCCATCCCGTGGGAGCTGGGTTGTTCCACACAGACAGACAGATGAACGGCCAGGCAGACTTGATGAAGCTCATAGTCCATTTTCGCAATTTTGCAAATGCGCCTAAAAATTACATTTTAATATTGATGGTAAATTTCAGTATTAATGACTCCGAAAATATGAAGCAAGTTCAAAAAAAAAAAAATTTAAAAATTACGTACACCGAACTGAAGATGGCCCACATTGGCCGAAACATGTCGTCGTCAGCATAATAAATAAGATATGAAGACAGTTGTGTTTTGACGTACCTACTCTTTACTAATTACATACCCCGACGTTTCAGAGAAGTCTGTTGCCTCAATATCGTAGACGAAAGCACTCGGGTACCCTGTTAATGGAGGCTGCGGTATTCTCACGAAGACTCTTCCCATCAGTCACAAACAGTATTACATGAAGAGACAGCCTGTCATTTCACGCAAGATACGTGCGTCTAATGCTCATACGTGGCCATATAGCTCTCTGTACTGTAACATGAATCCGGCCTGTGAGAGATGCATAAATTATTGTCGAAATTCTTTCTTACCTACTTACATTAGCTAATGCAGTTGCACTGGAGACCCTTCGGGCATTTACTGCACGTGTATACACAATTTTACAGCTTGCTGCATACAGAGGAGGGAGATAGAGAGAGAGAGAGAAATAGAGATGGACAGAGAGAGAGAGAGACAGAGATTTGATTTAACTTTCCCACACATTTTCTGTGCAGCTTACGAAGACGGCGGTAGTGTCAGAGGTTGTAATGAATTGCAAATTTTTTAATGTTTAAGGAGAAGACCACTTGAAGTGAATATTCCGACGTTCTGTCGTAAGAAATGAGAACAGCACATCATGAGGCACCGTATCCCACAAAGAACGCTCTACAAGAGCCTGCAAATATAATGCAATACAAAGCTTTTTGATTGCGGCAATAAATGTTGTAACGCTAATTACTCGCTCCCATATTACTCAATAAACCACTTGCAGGCCACGGGTGAATTTCAGTTCAATATTGAGTTACACCCGTGTAGTTTTCCTTTGACGAGAAACATAAGTTTTAATATTTTTTTACAGCAACGGGTAAAGGTAAATTTGTCTCTCATCACGCCATGAAGGCGTAGAATGGCGTTGGTGCGTAACTCCAATCATTCTTAATCTCGGCACTAGAAGGATGTGACTGATCACCGTTACGTCCCGGCCTCTTTACCTGTGGGAGAGAACCGCGTTACCGATGCATAGAAGGCTGGATAATAACCAGATACCGGTCTGGACACATTGGAGAAGAGCAAAGTATCTTGTCTTTACCGAGAAGCGGTCTACAACTGCGAGGTAGCCCAGTCCGTAAACTAATCTTTATAAAGGAATTTTTTAATTATAACCAATAAGATGCAACTACTTTTGATTATTTATTTCTAAGAGGCTCTACATGTTTCGGGCGGTTCTTCCGCCCATCATCAGGAACACATAACTGTACATTCAGCTTCAGGTATTGTCAGCCAATAATGATGCAGGCTGGTGTCGTGGCTCAGCTGGGTGTACAGTTATGTGCTCCTGATGATGGGCGGAGGAACCGCCCGAAACATGTAGAGCTTTTTAGAAATAAGCGATCACAAATAGATTCATCTTATTGGTTATAATTAAAAAATCATATTAACGATGCAAGGACACATGAATATCAAGTTCACTATACAAGCTAAGTTATACCGACTAATTTATGAGGCGCTAGTTAATAAAGAAATAAGCTACCCAACGAGTGAGGACAGGATGTTCAATAAATCATCTACGGGTTCACTTACCATCTGATCTCTTTTCCCAACAAGCTGGAAGGTCGCCTTGACAGTATTCGCAGACTTTAACTTTAACAAGCTCACTTGCAAATTAGCTCTTTGGGCGGTGCTCCAAATTCCGGATAAACTTTTGAAAAGAATGGTTACGGCACCAAATATTTAAAATGTTAGATATAATCTTCTAAGATATTTATACTTGGAACTTGATCTGTTGTTCTTTTCATGGGCAAACGAATCCGCCAATCAAAGAATGTGTAAAATCTGGCTCACTTGTCACCGACAGACTACCAGAACGTGTCAGATAAGTACTGTAGTGGAAACAAATTCGCCCAGCACAGATCTCCTAAAATCACGTGACTTTATAAAGGAATGTTGAGTATTAATGCATTTTGAACGAATAACGTCTTCATAAGTGATAAAGTTTTTCTTCCACAGAAAGTACTGGTGGAGCATCTGGCGTCTGACCACGTGACAATCATTCTACCCGACATACAACCTGATGACATGCAGTGGCTTCTTGACTTCATGTACACTGGGTCAGCCGCAGTGCCCAGGTGCCGCCTATCCTCATTCCTGCAAGCAGCTGCGGCGTTAGACATCAAAGTTTTAACGGACATTGCTCAAAAACAGAAAGCAGCGGAAAGTGACAGCGTCTTCTACATTCCAGCCTGTTCTCCAGCACTAGATATCAAACTAACCAAACACCCAAATTTCCAAAACGATTTTATAAATTCTAACAAAGATCCCTATTACATCAACCCATATAATTTAACCGAAGACTTTAAGCAATCCACATGTAGAGACGATGCCAAAATCCCGAGTGAACCTTCAGGGCTAACAACAGATAAGCAGGAGTTTAAGAATGTGACAGAAGGCAAAAAAATTAGTGATTTCAAGTGTTCGATGGAAAATTTGTCTTATGTGCCAAGTGGTGCTCATAGTCCTCTAGAAAACAGGGGTTCGAGTGAGGTCACTTTAAAAGCCTCGTCATCGTACGACAATCTGTCAAAAAGAACAGAAACCAACAGAGGAACTCAAGGACAGGGACGCGTGAAAGGAGAAGATTCCTCAAGTAAAGGTGTCGTAGTAGAAAACAGTGTTTGTGACAAAAAGATTATTCATAATTCAGAGGACGTAAATAATACGTCTGTTTTTAACTCATCAGAAAACGTTTCTTTACCAAATTTGGAAGAACCGCTTCATAATAATTTACCTTACGATACGCAACACGTGACAGGAAATCTAAACACTAATCATAACCCAACTCCTTCACCCGCTGATGACACCGGCAAGTCAGTAAATTTGCCGCAGGCAAATACGGGATCTAGTAACGACATGGTAACACTGTCTGAAGAGTACGGGTTGAAGCTCAGTTCGTGCAGCGATTTGCATTCTACTTCTAGAGATAACGATAAAGTAATCACTTCAAACGTTACTGACCCTAAATACGGGCAAGACAGTAGGGTAACTGAGGAGTTACCCTTAAGAGATGATCATAGAAGCTGTCAATTTGGAAGTGTTGAACACTGTACTCAATACTCACAGAGTTTATCACAGTGGCCGAAGCCACTTCCATCCCTGATGCCTATTAGCAATAGCAGTCCCCACTATAACGGGCAAATTCCACCAGTCTACCCCAGCAAAGACGGTAGAATTAATGGGGTCGTGACCCACAAAACACGACGAATGGATCGGAAAGACACTTTACCAGAGCATTTTCAGAACATGAAGGATGTAATCCCAAACAACGAATCGGAATATCAGACTAGCAGAATAACAGCAAGTGGTATCCTACTGACAGAGCACAGGTGTGTGAGGAGTATGTGGCTTTCTGGAAGGGGCAAACTGATGCACCTCAATGGGCACAAACCCTCTTCGGACTGCAGACCTTTGGGAAGACAGCCGCAAATAGTGCCCCGTCTCTCTCCGATAGTCCCGCCATCCCCCTGGGTTCAGCATCACAGACCCCCTTGTGCAACTCCGGTAACTTTTCCGCCCAGAGGAGGGCCTATAGGATTCAACTACCAACCTGGAAGGTGGATTACATCAGAACAGATATTAGCACCTGTTCCGACGTATGTAACTCATGTCGGCGGTTACCCACAGACAACGCCTCTTCTAACGCCTCCAGAACATAATTCGTCTCTGGGCGATATCACGAGGCTGAATCCTTTCGCCCAAGTGCCTAGCGTGGTAAGTAACGATACCTTCCTACTAATCTACACATATTGGTAGAAATACGTGTGCATGAGGCAACAATTACTGTATGAGTAATACCATGATTATGATTTTACTCTGAACATACACTAGAATGTTTAGGATTAAAGATTGGACGCTAAGAAAAACTAAACGCGGAAAGGAAAGCGACTGGTTTCTTCTAATGAGCATTTCCAGTCACAGATATCTAAGTACTCATATATCAAGGTTACAGTAGAGCAAACCCTCGTCCATCCCTGGGGGTCAGCTTCCTCGAAATCAGCGATTACAGTCTATTATATTTGCTAAAATAACACGCTTATTAACCCCTAAAACCACAATGGTCACTATATGAATCTCCCGATTTAACAACAACGAGTCTGCACTTTTCTATCAGAGTATATTTATGTGTTCAATGTAATCTTTACAATAAACAAATATTAGGCATGTTTCCCTAAGCACCATTAATTGACTGGTCTTTCTACGGGATGCCTAATCTATTCTCCTCTGCGATGTTAGAACTGATTCTTTATCTATAATATAGATCCATTTTAAACTTCAAAAGGTGCAATGTATTGGTATTTTTGTTATTGTGGTACAGAAATATTTGGCGGAGAGTATAAGGCGAATTTCCACCCTTGGAAAATAATTGTGACTCTTCACAGTGGTACAAACACCCCTAATGTACCCAAAAAAATTAATGACCAGTCATACGTATTATGGCTTTTTGTCTGGTCAATAAAAGTTAAGGTATGAATCACAACTCCGAGGCCTAAGGCTAATAGCCAATATGACCTTCAAAATTACGGTAAAGTTCAAATACAGAAAACATTAACACGTACGTAAAATGCAGATTGTAGAGGAATTAAAAAGAGATAAATCTTGACGTATGTTTGCTGTCATTCAGCTCATGCACTTAATGTAATGTAAAAGCAACAAACACTGGCCCGTGAACAAATTTATTCACGATAACTGCGCTTTTATAGGCTAGTGTGCAGGGTGTAATGGTAATTCCTTGCCGACGTTGCGGGACAACCTATAGGTCCCATCTTCAAGGATCAAGAATCCACAGCCACACGCTTATCGATGCAAGCAACATTATCCTCAGCACTTTGCTGTCGCGTTCTCAACATGCTTCGCGATGCACTTGTAGACACTGAGTACAGTAAATTTACATTAAAAAAAACTTATTTCAGGAACTTTGCCAAACTTATGTCGTAAGTATTAGCCAAAAAAAGGATTAAAATTTAATCTCTCGTGCAACCCATTCGAATACAGTAAACTGTGACGTGTGTTGGACCATGCATCATTGTGACAACTGAATAATAAAAACCAACTACATGCTACTTATTATTTTATTGTACTTATGATAGGCTCAACATGTTTCGGGCACTACTATGCCCATCATCAGGAGCTCACAACTATAATGTTGATTATCACATTGGTCGTCTCTTTCTTGGTTTGCTGAAGGTTGGAGGTTAGGTGCGGTTAGGCTGGAGTAGCAAACCAAGAAAGAGACCCACCAATGTGGTAAACAATATTATAGTCGCGAGCTCCTGATGATGGGCATAGTAGTGCCCGAAACATGTTGAGCCTATAAGAAGTACAATAAAATAATAAGTAGCATCTATTTGGTTTTTATTCTTCAGTCAACAGTAAACTTCCTTTAACGTTGGTATTACATCGCAACGTAGAGCGAGGCAAATTAGAATACTTTTTCTACATTAAAACAACCAGGAGTCTGGACGCTGCAACACCCGCCGGCTGGCAGCGAAAATAACGTAATCCGAGTCCGGCAAACGTTCTATGAAACCTCAGAAAATATACTGCAGACACTTTAGACCGTGTAAGGACACATCAATTGATGGGCATAGCGGTAACGCTCTGGAAGAGGGGTGTACAACCTTTCTTGGCAAAGATCCACGATCGTTACTGTTGACTATTTCGCGGACCGCTTGTGTAAAAATTACAGTAGGTGGGATACATAACCGCCTAAGTTGCTGTGCAGTTTGTATACCATATACGTAATTTGGTCATATCTTGCGTAAGAACTGCCTTCTAAAAGAAGTTATTGAAGGAAATATAGAGTGAAGGATAGAAGTGACGGGGAAGACGAGGAAGAAGATGTGAGCAGCTACCGGTTGACTTTAAGGAAAGGAAATAATACTGGAAATTGAAAGAGGAAGCGATACCTCGCACTGTGTGGATAACTCGCTCTTGAAGAGGCTATGGACCTTGTCGGAAGGCAGAATAGAGGATGAATGACACGTAAATAATAAATGTGGCGACAGGACGCATAACACAACTTTGCAAGCCGCAGTTTGGACGCCCCTGCTCTAGAAGTGCCCATTTCCACAATATTTTCAGGACGCACACTACTCTAACCGTTGTATTTTGTGGCTTCTTCCAGGCAAATTCCGTGACAATATCTCTATTAGGTCACGATTATTTCCTGACACATCCTTTCAAATTCAGCAATTTCCATCAATATTACTACCAATGCTATACTTAGATGTTCAAATACCATCAGCGTCTTAAAATAAAGTAACAAGAAAAAGACTCCTAGGTCAAGGATCGAACAGAGTACTTCCCAAATACCAGAAAAATGCTGTATATGTTGATCTAACCTGCTTAGCAGGTACAGACGCTATAAAGCTGCAAGATAATTCTGCAATTTTTATGCGCTTTCGCAAAATTACGAAAAGCGACTAGTGGCTTCGTCACGTCTGTCCGTCCGCATGGAACAACTGGGCTCCCACTGGACGGATTTTCATGAAATTTGATATTTGAATATTTTTCGCAAATCTATCGAGAAAACTGACGTATCATTAAAATCTGACAAGAATAACGGGTACTTTACATGAAGACCTATGCACATTTATGATAACATCCTGCTGAATTCTTCGCAGAATGAGAAACGTTTCAGAAAAAAAGTTATAGAGAAACTCAATACACGCATTTTATGCTCAATCGTCCCGTTTATGAGACAACGCAAAAAAATATGGCACAGCCACACGAGCCACAGACGACAATAAAATAAGGCGCATGCGCCTTGCATTCTTGATAGCTAAGCCTACAGAAACACACTCAGAATATGAAATACTTATTGATTTTCCACAGCAAAAATGGTCACGCGAACGCGCCTCAATATCATATTTATACGTACGGTACATGTCTTGGTTTATCTTATAACAAGTAGCTTCATACCGCCTTCCCTGTACTGATGTACTCATCGGCTACTAAGAGGTTCACGCCCATTTCGATTACCATGTATTAGTATCATAGAGGAGAGATCTGCACACCACAAACAGTTCATGATCACTAGAATTACTGTAATGGTAGACGCCAGTGTAAGAAAACATCTGCACACTCACCCTCACAGATACCGCATCCAAATTTAACCTGCCCACATTTCAGTATAATGAACTGTCTAGACACCTTCATGAAGCGGAAAATAACGGTGATGGTCCGTTGCGCAGATGTTACCCCTGGCTGCTAGGCTATAAGTTGAAATAAAATCATTACGATTACATTATTCGTATTTCAGATTCCGCTTCAGTCACTACGGAAACAGACTGAACATATGCGAATACAGTAAATACCGTAATCAAACGACTGTAAAGTGACGTATGTATAATTCCTTAGAGCTTGAGAGCAAACACTTGCCATGTATGCCACCTGATTTGACATGTACAAACAGTTTTTCACTTGTGCACTGTACTTATAGATTTCCTACGATCTTCACAGTAAAAGGCGATGATTTTTCCTCATACGAATTAAATGCTTGGGTTTGTCAAGGAACCACAGCGTGTTTCTGTCAGGTAAGAAGTAAGTCCTGGTTCAAACGTCTTAATTTTCTATAACCAGGGGTGCACAACTCTCGGAGGTTATGCTGACCAGGTTACTATTTTTTTTTTAATTGTAGCGCCTAAGGTTTCCGGTTTTCTAAGCACGCAACTTGCTTCTCGTCACTGCACTAGTGCCTTGAATTTTGAAGTGGTTTCTAGGTATCTTGAAAATCCCTACACCACTGTCCATAATAATATCCTATTTTCGTTAACACTTAAACGTGATACGGTTGTAAAAATGAACATGCAGCGAATAATCTATTTAATCTGTAATCTCTTTTCGCCATTGCCAAAACCAACAAGAGCCCCCACGTTACGGCCCATGGCCTGGATTTTTCCGTGATTCTTCTTACACCCGGCCGGTCTGAAATTTTATATTAATGAAACAAAAATTGCAACAGAATAACAAGTGGAAATTTAGAGATTTTTAACACAGGTAACAAGAGTTAAATTGTCAGATGGGACGGTAAAAGAAATAGTAAGTAAACACTTTCACACAAACATCAGCGCCGGCAGGAATTTTTTATTTTTTGCAAAGGTTACATATTACTTGTGGGCTCGGTAGCTCAGTCGGTATAGCGACTGACTACGGGCTGGACGGTCCGGGATCGAATCCCGGTGGGGACGAGATTTTCCGCCCGTCCAGACCGGCCCTGGGGCACACCCAGCCTCCTGTAAAATGGGTACCGGGTCTTTCCCGGGGGGGTAAAGTGCGGCCGGGGCGTGCTGCTGACCACTCAGCCCCTTCTAGTGCCGCGGTCATGGAAGAGTAGAGCTATACCTCTACCCACCCTGTGGGCCAAACCGGGTCTGTAACGGGATCACTTTACTACACTTACATTTTTTTGTGGCGCTGCGGCCCAACGCGGACCATGGCCTCCTCATTCTTGAGGTTTCTAGATCACACACAACGACGCACCACAGTCGGTAGGACTCCTCTGGACGAGTCATCAGCCCGTCGCAGAGACCTCTACCTGACAACACACAACGCTCACAACAGAAAAGCATTCATGCCACCGGCGGGATTCGAACCCACGATCTCAGCAGGCCAGCGGCCACAGACCTACATATTACTTACACGTAAAATTAACGTATGTTTCATGATCAGTGCTGGACAAGACAATAACGCAATTTTCGTTTACTTAAAACCCTCAGTTACTCCATAGACAAAAACTGCAGACAGTGAATGATATCTATTTTTGATACGTCGAAATTTTATAGCTTGATTTTATATATTCGTACATACAACAAGGTAAATGACGCCAAAATCCCAAGCCTTGTACCACGTTGTCAGTGACCCTGCTTACAGATGAACCCAGTTGCAACCTAACGCAATGCACGAAAAATTCGGGAAATAGAAACGTTTTATGCCAGCATTCTGAAAAAAAATTCGCAACTACATAGATTGGCAAAAAGAGACAGAAAAATCACGACGAAGATTCACGCCATACTTTATGTTCGCAAGGATTCCAAGTATGTGTCGAACAAAGATAATTCTTGAAGCAGTAAGGGAATAAGAATAGTCAATAAATACCTTCCACATAACACGGATTCCCATTTGGAAATGAATCAAGTTGCTAAACACTACACTCCTACAGAGACACTTTCATCGCGCGACCGTATTTATACGTAACGCGGCCGTTCTTACAAAACAAATCTCCTAAACGCACACAGTAAACACAATGAGATATGTACAGATACAAAATAGACCGGCCGCGTAGCGCGTTGGGAAGCTCTGCCCATAGTCACCGACATTATTATCCTGACTGCCTTGGGTTTGAACCACATTAAACTTTTGGCGCCGGAATTATTTTTTTTTAAATTTTAGCACACCCTGTATATAAAATGTGAATAATACAGGAACCAAATACATTAGAATTATGAAACAAACTGCATTTTAAAGAGAAAAAAAAACGGAGAGTATATACCATGTTTAAAATATTCAGTAACTATATTTGTTGAATAAATATATAAAATGCAACTTTAGAGGCTAGCGGTGCGGTACGACCACTATAGTTGACATTAGGCGTCAAAAGGTTAATAAGTGTGTCTTCACTCTCATTAACAATTCACATAGGATCATTAGCCTACTCATTATTTTCCACAAAAACATTTCAAAAGAATGAAAATTTACCCTACTTGAAACCGAGAGGGTCGCATTTAATTTGTTGCAGTACAGTATAAAAGGGGGGCGGGGCACGGTAGCACAGTGGTTAAGGTGCTGTGCTACAGGTCGCTGGTTCGATTCCAGACGTTGTCATTGAAATTTTTTATCGACATAATCCTTCCGATCGCACTATGGCCCTGGGGTCGACTCATCCTCTAACAGAAATGAGTATCAGGAGTATTTCCTGGGAGTAAAAAGCGCCCGGTGCATAAGGCTGACAACCTTACCACCATCCTGGGCCACTGTCACGTAATCTGGGAACCTTAACTTCCTGCAACCCTCTGGGCACCTCGGGCCTGTAACGGGACTGATTTGCCTTTTACAGTGTCAAAGGGCGGCATTCGAATACCGATTTCGGTAACTGATAAGGAATCAAGTATTTCGAAATTTGAATTTCAAAACATTAGCCTCGATGTTCTAAATTATCAACACACTCTTTAGTAAGAAAGATTAATTGCAGTCTATATGGCCATTCTCTAGATAAAGTTACTAAGCGTTTATTCCATTTATAGCGTCTTGTACGGAAATACTGAGTTTCGGCATTGTCCTATTTCGAGCAGGGAGTAAGATGTCAAGTGAATGTGAAGAATCCACAAAGTCATCTTGGAGACAGCGTTATGTGCCTGTATGCACAAAATACACATCGGTTTTTGGAATGTGTAGTGTAAGAACATTGGTTTTTAGCCAGTATGTATTTGGCAACACCTTGCGGACATTCTGGCAAGTTGTACTCCGACCATCTCTAGCAGAGCTAGACTGTTTGCACTACAGTCACACCGTGATAGCGAGACACGTTACATAGCAGGTATTTGCACTCAATCATACACTGTGCATGGCGTACGTGAACACACTCACACACACACACACACACACAAACACACGTGTATATATATGAATAAAAGGGGGACCGCGGTAGCACAGTGGTTAAGGTGCTGTGCTACAAACCGGAAGGTCTCTGACTCGATCCCGGGTGTTGCCAGTAAATTTTTCATTGACATAAAATGGACCTGGGTTCGACTCAGCCTCTAACAGAAATGAGTACCAGGAGTATTTCCTGGGGGCAAAGGCGGCCGGTGGTAAGGCTGACAACCTACCAACATTCTGTGCCGTTGTCACGAAATCTGGGAACCTTAAGTTCCTGGAACGCTCTGGGCCACTCCAGGCCTGCAAAGGGACTTCTTTACCCTTACCTTTACACGAAGGGTAGCGGTAAATCGAAATATTGCATAATAAAGTATTTCTGTTCACAGACTTTCATGAGTGGTAAGACAGGGTGGCGCTATATCGGGGTTCAACTGTATTATATTCCCACCCACACAGCACTACCAGCCACGTGCGTTATGTGGTAACTGAATAAACAGAGAAGTACTTCAACATTAGGTCACTGACATAGCGGATCGTGTAAAGCACAAAATTACAAGTTCCACTGAAAAAAAGTTTACATATAAACCTAATTATCATGTGGTGTTCCTACAACTAAGCCGTTGAAAGAATGATTTATGTTAGTCTGGCTACACTCAATTAATTCTTAAATAAAAGAACTAAAAATGAAAATCGTAATGTTTCATACTGCTGTCGAATTTGGGAAGGCGTACACTTTTCTTAACAAGGGCTACACCTCGACAGTTCAAACTTATAACAACTGATTTTGCACAGATACTATTAGGGCTTGGTGTCAGTCTTGAGTAGCATCGGGAAGGGCCGATGGGCCCATAGCATAACAGGGAGGAATAATAATAATAATAATAATTCTCCGATGTTAAACCGTGGCAGACCCTATGTTATGATTATTATTTAATTCGGTGCTTTGTTTAACTGACAACACACAGTAACATTATATTCTGTTGCCTTCAGTGTCGGTGTCTTTCCTGAAACTATTAAAGGTAAAGTGATCCCGTTGCAGGCCCGGGGTGGCCCAGAGGGTGGGTAGAGGTATAGCTCTACTCTTCTATGACCGCGGCACTAGAAGGAGGTGAGTGGTCAGTAGCACGCCCCGGCTGCACTTTACCCCTGGGAAATACCCGGTACAAATTTTACAGGAGGCTGGGTGGGCCCCAGGGCCGGTCTGGACGAGCGGAAAATCTCGTACCCATCGGGATTCGATCCCGGACCGTCCAGCCCGTAGTTCAGTCGCTATATCGACTGAGCTACCGGGCCCACTTCCTGAAACTATTACCGTGAATAATCAGTAAAAAGGCTGTTCTTTGTAATAATAATAGTAACATTATTATTATTATTATTATTATTAACTGCAATTGGGTTGTCACCCGGTGACAGTGGTTATTTTACATGTGTACAAAACATGAAATTGGTTACTAATAAATTTAAGTCGGGAGGGCTACATGAGAAGCATGTAGTGGCAACTTGGAATGTTGGGAACCATCTCAGCATTTGCTTATGGACACAAGGAAACTATCAGACGAAACTGTATATAGCACAGAAATGTGTCACGTATGGGTAATTCGCTTAATACTTTACAATAACGTTTGTTTCAAGAAAATCCCTGGCAAATACCGAGCACTTTCGTTAGTTTCAGTTCCACATAAGGATATAGATCGTACACAGCATACAGAACGCAGTGCGCTTTCACCAGAAAAACAAATTATTGACAGCTATCTGGAAAATAATGATTCCTTCCTCTAAGAACCATACGCGAGACATAGAGATCAGTATAATCGGAGGAAAAAATACACAGTTTATTGTGTCAAAAATGGTGGTACGTATATGCTAGTGACCACTAAGACCAAACAAAGACTTTGCAGTTGAATAAAGAGAGACCAACTTGCTGTCACTTGCTTTATTATTTCATTATTTACTGCTAAACATGTTTCGGATGTTAATACATCCATCCTCAGGAGCTTACGACTTATTTGATGATTTTTTTTCACGGGTTGTATTGTTCTGGTTCGATGTGTGTTGGTGAAACTCCTCAAATAAATCGCAAGCTCCTGAGGATGGATGTATTAAAATCCGAAACATGTTGAACAGTAAATAATGAAATAATAAAGCAAGTGACATCAAATTGGTCTCTCTTTATTCAACTATCAAGATGATGCACGATCCAATAAACATAAGAAAAGACTTTGCAGTTTCAGTGCACACTATGTAGGTCCACCACGCACAAATCGAGCTGCATTGTATTCGCCCCAAATCACCAGATCGCATCGGGTGTGATAAGTATATGGAAACCGACCGAGCCATCTTAACAACGAACATCACGCGGCAGAAATTCGTGTTTGCCTTCCACAACAACTGTTGTTTTTCTTTATTGGCATGCACCTGTCTGTCTCATGCTCTCGACTCTCAGACTGTTCTGTCTTTAACCTCACAATTCAGATGGAGGAATAAAAGAAACCTTCTCATTCCGAACAATACGTGGTATAGCAGAGGTTCAAGGCTGAATTTAGCAAGCCTACTGTTCGATCCAAACTATCCATTATATCACCATTACAATAACACTGTTCGTTTTGATCCCTTCTTAGCGAGGCCATTAACTTCACTTCATACAACATATAAAAGACTGTAGCAACTTTACTAAACATAATGTACGGTCTATATTGCGGTATCGGCAAAGGCCTTTTCTGGTTGTAATCTTACTTGGTTATTTTACGATTCTCTACCAGTTTTGTCGTTAACCAGCAGACTTTGTATTCGCTGTTCATTTAGTTCTACTTATGCTTCTTCTACGGATTAACTGCTAACTACAAGTGTAATATCGTGGGTTAGGTTGATGTGCTGACGGTCTCTATCTTATAATTCATTCATTTATTAGTATTCAGCCCTAGAGGCCGGTCCGGCAGGAACCAGAGCCCGGCTATGGAACCGATGTGGCTCTTCGCACTGCATCCTAGGCACATTCTTGGGGATAGTTTGCCATTGCTTTTCCCCGCCTTTAGAGGTTCCCACTTTCGCCACCACGTGCCTCTGCGTCCTCACCGACGCGAGAGATCCTAGTAGCGAAAGATGGTACTGTGGGCGAGAAAGATGTCCGGTAGTAATTTTGCCTAAATTCCGACTTCCACATAAATTTAGGGACCTTTTACTTGCCGCAAATCTATGACATGGGACCGACGGCTTCGGCCGGGTTTGAATCCGCGAACTTGGGTACCAAAGGCCAGCACGCACGATTATCTTGTAATATGTGAGATTAATTTACATAATATTATAATTAATGTATTATTGTTGATACAATAAATCACCATGCATTGCCAGAGGCTTACACTCTGTCTTGATGCCACAAATGTACAAAATTCAATACAAAAAAAAAAGGACCATACACTTATATCAAATAATATGTACTTCTGAAGTGATTCTGCTATGAGTGTGGCAATCTAGGTCTACCGATAAGGCGTTTAACAATGGACAGAAAGTCGTTAACTGACCCTGCAGTGTTCACAATGTAATTCAATGGGACGTTACCGATTACTAATAAAATGTATAACACTTACAAGAAATAACACCCTTTTTTCAAAACAGCAACACCAACAATTATTCAAATGGTCTCCACGTAATCTCTAAGAATGCACATTTAATTTCAAGGAGGGTGGACTATCACGTGTTAAAGGCAAACATTTTTCCTGTGTAGGCCATGAAAGCGTATGGGGGGGGGGAGTGGAGCCAAAAACTGCACTTAATCTTGGCATTAGATGGAGGTCAGAGGTCAGAGGAATAATATTAAACCATAATTTCACTGAATATCCATACTATGAATGTGAAAACTCCTGATAAGTTTTTAAGAGATTTTAAAAGTAAAGAAAAACACAGCAATGCCGACCAGAGTGCTGTAAACTCATGCTTGCTGTCAACGGACAGACTTTTTCTTTGGAATCACTGCAGGCAAGCGTCGGTGGAACTATCGGTCAAACATAAACCACATGAACCATATGTTCTTAGATTATATTGGAGAATGTTCCCTTTTGAGACATATTTTAGGTACATGACGTTTCGGTAGCTGGTTCTACTGCTTTCGTCAGGTCGAATGTCATTATACTGACCGACTGATTTTATTAACTCGTTCAGATGATCGAACAGAGAATTTGGTAAGGGAAGTTCGGGTTCCTTCTCTAGTTGTGAAGACGTCATCTTCACAAGAAGAACTGCTCCAAGGAATTATTGAACACTGTTAGAATGAGCACATCCAACACCTCATATACTTCGATATGTGAATTTTTGAGTGAACAAACACATGACTAATGCCACAATGACACCTTTGTCAGGGGAAGAGGACAAGATATTTGGTCGCGGTTTAGAGCTTCAGTGTTGACTCTGTAATGAAAAGAGAAGATATATAGGGACATGTACCCATCCTTGAACCCAAGATGAAATTCATTTCTAAGAAGGATAGGACTGCAGATTCCCTGAAGGGTAAATAAAAAAAAATAAATAAATAAAAAGCAAATTTCATCATCATCCGTGGTGAGTCAGGTGACAATCATAATAATATCCACTACCAGCACTTGAACTCTTTTACACACTATACTATTAATGTTTGCACTATGATCGACTTTAAATATTTCATCAGGCAAGTACGTCTTATCACACCAGCTTGTCCCCAAACGTCGGCAATAATCTACAAACCTACGACTCGCGCTATCCTACAAGAGCTAAGGCTTTATATTAAAAAGTAAAACAGTCCAGAGGGTTCCAGGATTCAAGATTCCCAGATTTCATACAACGGCACAGGATGGTGCTAAGGTTGTCAGCCTTACGAACCGGCCGCCTTTAACCCCCCAGTAAATGCTCCTGGTACTCATTTCTGTTAGAGGCTAAGTCGACCCCAGGGCCATAGTGCGATCGGAAGGATTTTATGTCAATGAGAAATTCCAATGACACCATCTGGGATCGAACCAGCGACCTTCCGATTTATAGCACACACCTTTAAACACTGTGCCACCGCGGTCCCCCAAGGTTTTCTATTTAATTTCTTCAAATTAAATTTGTTGTTTCCTTTTTCCAGAATTCAAGCGCCAACACAGTTAGATCTCCTCCTCCTCACACAGAACGTCTGAAAAGCACTGAGAACAACAGCAGCAACCACATGGAATATGACCACACAACTCCTGTCCCAAAGAGAGCTTCAGGAAGCATAGATATATTCTGCAAGCTAAAGGAAAGACGTCTTCAGGAGTTCTACAGGGAACAAATGACGAAGAAGCTGCTCAGAACTGACAGGAAGGAATTCCAGAATACAGAAGAAGAAGCTGCCAGTGACTTGTCAACTAAGTCCTCACAAAGTCCGGCACGAAGTCCGCATACGAACAGCGCTAGAAGCAGTCCTTCGGATTACCATAAAGTGACTTCTCCAACAACAGTGTCGCTACAACAAAAACTAAAAATATTATCTGAGTCGTCATCTCCGAAATTACCCACTTCTGATGAAATGTTGACGTGCAAGGAAAATGTAAGAAAAGACTGCAATACAACTATACAAAGAAACTGTGATAGTGATGGTAAGAGGATAGAAAAGAAGAAGGAACAGGTTACTTCGGTTTTAATGGACGATACCACGTCACATCTCACACAACGGACAGTCGCAGCACTCTCTGAACACGACCAGAATCCTGAGGGCCGGGAATACGTTCAAGAAGACTGCGATATGCACATTTTAAATGCTGGCAAGAGGACAACCTTCACGAAGAATGACAGTAATAATAATAACAGGGATAACGGTGAGTGCAGAAAAGTAACTTCACACGTTGTAACAAGGTATTTAAACCCTCTATGGAACACTTCAGTATTATTTGAACAATTGGTAAGTAAAGTCTGGTATCCCTTACTTATACAAATGGTTTCTGCTAAAATTACTGCGCAGTCTGGTCCAGAAACAATGTACTGCCTTCTTATGCCGAAAGCGTAATCTTCCACATCTACTCAAGTACACTATTAACAAGACTTTTATTTACCTAAAAACTCATAAAGATTGAAAAAAAAATCGTTGTTATCTCACATAATGCCCTAAAATATTTATTAAATATAATTCATTTTTAATCAACAGGTAATTAGTTATTTTTATATAAACTTACCGAGTGGCCAACAATATAAATGCACTCGTTAAATAAACACGTTAGCCAACTAAAGACCAAATTCTGAGCCACTCTGCATTTTGCAGCGTTTATTACAGGTTTGGACAACTTATGGAGGAATGTACAGCGAGTAGGAGCTGGAAGCAGGGTTTTTTTTTTGAAAGTGTGAAGAACAAGGCTGGGGCACGACAAGCATACCATCCAAACAGTACAGTAAAATCTTACTCCCGAATAAAGCGGCCGGAGCGTGCAGCTAACCAGTCACCTCCATTTTGTGGTGACAGGAACCTTCAGTTCTGTAAGAAGACCATAAAGGGAGTTTATTTTGAACAAGTCCTAATGTATTATACAAAATTTCTAGACGTACTTTGCAGCAAACTTTCAGTCTGTTTTTAAAATTTTGACTTTTAGTTTACTGTAAACATGAATAAGAAATCTGTCCAAAGATTTATTCTCCGACACAGGCAGACACTCAGAAGGGCAGGCAGGCAGGCAGGCAGGCAGATGAGTGAAGAAATGCGAGAGAATGACAAATGTATGCAGAGAACGACGCCTCACTTTTCCCCCCAAAACTTACGTTTGAAACCAGTCTCTCTCCAAATAAATATGTAGAAAATCATGCGCCAGCTAAGTTTTCGGTGTGCCCAGGAAAGCCTACAGAGTCTTCGTGTC
>Ga0131853_10006603_pt1 | contig 20944 bp, 51 predicted proteins | sample TergutLab28metaG_FD_92764 | JGI IMG/M metagenome (GOLD analysis project Ga0131853, IMG submission 92764) | Labiotermes labralis P1 segment gut microbial communities from Petit-Saut dam, French Guiana - Lab288 P1 (version 2) (version 2) | ecosystem: Host-associated > Arthropoda: Insects >...
ACAAACCAAACAAACACACAACATTGACACACACAAACCACAAACACACTCTCACAGGTCAAACACACTGCACACACACACCAAACACACACTACCACACACAATATATATATATACAACATACAAAAAACCAATCATACATACATCACACACACCAGATACACAAACACACACGTACAAATCCACAAAACTCAAATCAAACCATACAAACACATCACCCACACACACACATACACGGGAAACACACAACAGACCTACAAACACATACACCACACAAATACAATCAAACAAACCACACTCACACCACCCACACACACACACACACACAAATATATCCACACTCACATACACAATAAAATTAAAAACGGCACAAAAAATCAACACGCAAATATTCCATAGGCAAACACACACACAACACACACACAACTGCACACCATACAAACACACACACAAGAACACACAAAATATATATACCCACAAAATGATACACAAACGTACACCACACAAACAAATAACATACATACACTATCCCAATAACACACACGCTTACTCTCACAAACCACAGACACAAACATATACATATATATATACACACACTCAAACAACACACAAAATACCTACACACACAAATAAACAGACCACTCACACACACACAAATACAACATACTAACACAAACACAAATATCACACTGAAAAAAGCACCCATTTACAAAGAACATATACCAGCACACCTACAATCACACACACACACACACACACCACACAACACTCACAAACAAGAGATACACACACACGAAACACACACAAAACACACACACCTCCCATCGAAAAACATCATCTACAAACAGAAAAACAACACAAGCAAACGCAACTCCCACACAAAAACACAAACCCACATACACACCTGAAGCACATACACACACCACTCACACACATAAACATACAACAAAAAATACACAACAGGCAAAACACACGCACACCAAAAAAACACTCAAAAACACACAAAAACACACATCACACAAAGACAATCCACACATAAACGTCAACGAAACACACACAAACACATACAAAATACAAAACACACAACCACAAACAAAAAAACTAAACACACAATCACAAACATACCACAAAAACACCACACAAACACACATATATAACCAAAAACACGAACACACACAAACACAACTAACACCAATCACACACACACACTAAAACCACACACACCACAAATCAAACACAGATGAAAAAAGACATGCATACGCACAACATATACACACACCAAAAAACACCACATGCAAACACACATTATACACCACACGCACAACCACAAACACTCACAAAGCAGACATACACCGACACCAAACACTCACACACAACAAACCACAAACACACACTCAAACAAAACACTCACACACACTCGCACACAATCACAAACCAAACACACACAACCCACACAACACATACTCTGATAGTCATAGGCGCCACAGAAAAAAACACACACAAAACACAAACACACACAATCCATCTACATACAAAACACAACACTAACAACACACACATCACACAAACACACAACCAGAGACACACACACTACAAACACACAAAAACAACAAACACACACTCACAAACATAACCAAACACGGACAAACGCAAAAAACACTCAAAACAAACATAGAAATCAAACAGACAAATACACACACCACATGAAAACACCTCCTCCACCACTCACACAATTTTTACACAAAATCAGATAACACACCCATACACAAAGACAACAGACACGCACAAACATACACACCCACACACACACACACACACCGCATACACACACACAAACACACACAACAACAAAACGCATACACACAACACAAACAAAAAGCCACACAAATACACACCAAAGACACACATCCAAATACACGAAACACAAAAAACATATTCACACACAAACACAAAACACACACACACATACAACACAGACAAAAACACCCACCACACATACATCAATGAAAAAAAGCACACAATTCACACACAAACCAAACACTCACACCGAACAAAGAATCACGCACACACACACACACACAAACACACACCACACGCAAGACACAATAAAAGCAAAATACACAAAAACACACCAAGTACATATAATTACAACCCACCCACACACACACCACACAAAACGCACACACCACCCAAGCACACACACACAAAAACACACCACAAAAATAACAACACACAAAAAAACAAAGGACACATATAAAACAAAACACACATTATATAAAACAAACGACCCACACAACTTACAAACACACAAAAACCACAGACAACCACCCTCACATACACATACACAAACAAACCACACAACACACACACTCACACACACAAACACCACAAACACTAAAGATACAACACAACACAGCACACACACCCAAAACACACAAATAAAACAGATAAACAAAATAAACACAATCGCAAACCCACAAACCACATACAAAAACACACTCAACACAACATACCCACACACATCACACAAACACACACACACCACACAATCACACACACCACACAAACAACCTACATATACATATACACACCTCAAACACACACACACAAACAACACATAAATTACCCACACACAAATACACACAACACACAGAATCAAAGAAACACACACACCTTACACAACGCCAACCAAAAACGCACATGCCTGCAACCACACACACTATCACACAACAATCACACAAACAAAACAAACACAACTGAAACAAAACACACATACAACAGACCCCACACACAAAAACACCACACACACGCACACAACTAACACACACGAAACATATATAAACAACACACACAAAAAACCAAAAACACACACCACACAAATACACCACACAAGCACACACACGGACAAATAAACACACACACACACCCAAAACATTCAAACCATAAAGAAATCACACATAAAGCACACACAAACAACACAAAACCACACTCAAACCACACAGGCACTCACACACACACAAGACAATCACAACACACTCACAACACATACCACGCTAACAAACGCACACCCACACATACACGCAAACAGCACACACACAAACACATACACACCACACACACACACATACACATAGAAAAACACATCACAGACACATTCGCCAAACAAAAACAACACACACACATAGAACACAGAAACAAACACTAACACAACACGCGCGTAAACCATACAAACAAAACCTACATATATCACAAATACACACACAATCCACACATACAAACAAAACACACAAACACCACAGACACACACAAACCACAAAAACACAACACACAAAACCCAAATACCATAAAAACGCACACACACACAAAATCACACACAGCACACACACACCACATACAAAAGACACAAACAGAACCGAGACACCACACACACACTAACACAACTTATATAACAAAAACACACCACCAACACACCACACACAAACATACAAACACGCACCACACATACACACGCACATACACACTACAAACATTCCACATGAATAAAAATCACACACCATACACATATAAACATAGACACAACAGACACACACACACACGCACATACACACACAAACAAACCACAAACAACAAATTCACACACAACACGCTCACGCAAACCCACACACAAACAACAAAAGCACAAACCACAAACATACCACAATCACACAAACACCACACACACAAACAAACGCAAACACCATATACACACAGACACACTGAACACACCACTCACACACACAAACCCAAATAATCAAACACACACAACACACAGACATCAGAGAAACATACAAAGCAGAGTACAAATAAACACCACACAAACTCAACTCTAATATACACACCACCCATACGACTGACACATAGAAAGACGCAGCGAAATATACACACACATACATACACACACACAAAACACACACAAATAAACCGCTCACAAACAACCAGCACACCACAAACAAACAAAAAAACACACACACAATTCACACACACACACAACAAACACAACTCCAACACATCACACACAAACATACACATACATAACACAGACACACACACACACAAAACACACACAAACTCACAAACTTCACAAAAACACACAAAAAACAAAAAAAACACCACTCAAACAGACAAACGTATACCCACACACGCAATAACAAACCAAAAACACACACCACCGAACCACCACACATAAACACAAGAAAACACAAAACATGAACACACAGACACAACACATATACAAAAACCACATAATCACAACACAAATACACCACACCCGCACACCCACACACACAACCCTTAGACATATTCTCACACATACACACACAACACACCACGAATACACCACAAATTCCCATACATGTAGAAACCAAAAGAACACACAAAATATCACACCCACAGTCACACACATGACACACACGCACCACACACACAACACCCACAAAACACACAGACACACACACACCACAAACACACACACACTATCACAGACACATAAACTCAAAAACCACACAAATACACTACACACACAACACACAAACAAACTCGAAATGCACACACCATTCACACAAACCACCTTCACATCACACACACACACAGACACACCACACAAACAAAACACACGTACACACAAAATCACAAACACACACACAACACACACACTATTCAAACACACACACAAAACCACATCTAACACACTAAACAAAAGCAGTAACACACACACACACACAAAAAGCAAACAAAACACAAACACAAAACCCAAACACAAACACCACAGAAACACACACGCAAATAAACCACACGTATACCAAACACACAACACCCACAAACTAATGAACGCACACACCAACAAATAACACAAAAAACACACACACATTCACACACAAAACTCACACCACACACACAAAAATTTTACAAAACCACCAAAACAATATTCAAACACATAGATACACGACACCCACACTCAACACACTCTAACAAACACACCATCCGCACGTCACACATTCACAAACACACACAAACAACAACAATCACTCACAACATAAAACACACAAATATACAACACACACAACACCCAAACAAAAATTCACACACCACCCACACACAACACACACTCACCAAACACATACACACACTCCACACAGAAAACACACACTACATACACACACATACAAACAAAAATATACACACAAATATTTCAGACACACACAAACAATAAGCACACACGAACAACCCTCTAGACAAATCTCACACACCAATCATAAAGTAAAAAGGACACACACAACACACACACCACATACACACAAAATATATAACAGGAATATACACACATATTCCCGCATACACACAAATACCACAAAAAATAAACACACACATGCACATCACAGACAAACACAGACAACATAAACACTCACACCACACCCACACAAACTAACCACTCAACACAGTCGACACACCACACACACACCAAACACACACACACAACACAGATACACACACAAACCTAACAAACACACACCCACCAAACACGCAACCCAAAAACCAATCACAAACAAAGCATTCGCACTCACCACACACACAACACACACACACACAAACACAAACAACACACGAACCACAAACACACTAATCACATACACACCAGAGACAAACACAAAAACCGAGCGCACTCAAAATCCACACACACACAACAACCACACAGCGCACACCGACACACCAGACACACACAAACAGTTACCACACACACACAACAAAAGGCAAACACACCACACACACACACACAACACACACAATAGTCACATACCAAATATACACACACTACAAAAGGAAAACAACAAACACTCCACAAAATATCACATATCCCGCACACCATATACACACACCACACACATCCAGACAAACAAACACACACACAAAAGCCGCACACAAAAAACTCCCCACACACACATACACACACACACCACATAAAACAAATATATATACGTCTCACGCACACACACATAACACACAATCTACACACATGCAACACAAAAATATTCACACACAAAACAACACTCACCCACACACACCACACACACAATAAAAACTTCCACACAACGCACACACACAAAGACAAAACATCCACACAACGCACACACACGAACAAATCACACACACCACACACACACGCAAAAAAAACACCCACCCAACAAATACCATCCACACGCCAATCACATACAAACAAACCTCACACACAACACCCAAAAAATACACACACAAAACAAAATCCACACAAACACGCACCAACGCAAACACACACAACACACAGACACTAACACACTCAAACAGCACACACACACACCGACAGCACGCACCACTTACACAAGAACACACACACGCACATCCACACACACACAACACACAAACCACACACAAAACACCCACGCACCACATACAATCATTGCACACACGCACCACGTACACATAAACAAACTCCACACTTACACAAAACACCACAAAATCACACATAATAAAACATACAACAGAGATACAAACACACAAACAACACATAGAAAAAAATTCAAGACACACACACATGCCACCTTCACACCACACACAGACACACTACATGAACACACACCACAGAAACAGACACACACAAAATAAACAGACAAACAACCCACAAATAAATAACACACAAAAAACACACAAATAACACACAAAAATCAAAGGCAAACACAGAAACACACCACACAAACACCACATACACAATACCCACACGCCACAAACACACACCATCTACACCAAACACACCACAAGCACACACCACACACACACACACAAACAGCACACAAACACACAACACATACTCACACACAACAAATATACACTATTCATTCCCCATACACATATACACCACACACACACACACACCACACAAACACAAACAACCCACATACCACAAAAGCACACACACCACAAATACACCACACACTCACACCATGCAACAAACCTCACAAAAAAAACACACAACACCACACACACACAACAGAAAGACACCACACAAACACCAAACAGACACAATTCAAAACACACACACTACACACACGACCAACAACACACACACACACATCACAGATAACACACACACAGTGCAAACACAAAATTACCACACACACAGAGACATACACAACACGCACACACACACCACTCCAAATAAACACACAAACATACAAATATTTATACCAGCACACAAACACACATCACAACACAAATTCACACCAAACGCACAAAATACTTACACACACCACACACAAAACACACACACACAAACATATATCACAACCACACAACACATACAACAAACACATAACGTACACACCAACACACACACACAACACACAAACCATCCACACAAATTACACACACAGAGAACACACACACCACACGCTCACACAACCCACACTCCACCCACACATTCACACATCCCACACACCACACACACCCAACACACACAGATCCCACCAAAATAAACCAACCACCCACCACACGCAAACAAACACCACCCACACACAATACTCATATATCGCACACACTCCCAACGCACACACACATAACCCCCAAAACACACACCCACAACACCCACACTCCATACACACAAACATAAACACGCCCAACCCACCACACAACAAAACACAAAAAAGACACCACACACCAAACACACACACCACACGCACACCAAACACGCACACGCACCACAGACACACACCACACACACACACACACACACCACCACAAAAACCACCCAAACACAACAGGAACACACCACACACAGTCTCATATCACACTTACTAAACAAACACACACCAAACACACACACACGCACATATACGCACACGGAACACACGTACAGCCCCAACCACACACATACTAATCACGCACACATCACTCACACACAAAATCCACGCAACTCTAAATCTACACACACACGCTCACACACTCATACAACCACACACACACACATCACCCACAAACACTCTCCCACACACACACCCACCCCACACACCACATAAACACGACCCACACACCTACACACCCGCATACAAACAAACATACAAACACACAGACCACACACACACACACACACACACACACAAATTTCACACACGCTACACACACACAGAGACACCAGAGACACACACAAACACAATACAAACAAACACAACCTACACACCACACACACACACACTCACCACACACACATATCACACAAGCTAAACACACAGACACCAGAGACACACACACAAACACAACACAAACAAACACAACCCACACACCACACACACATTCTCGCCACACATACATATCACACATACACACACACACATACAGATTCACTCATACACACACAAGCAAACACACATCACACCCACACAGAACACAGAAACATACAACAAAAATACAGCACCCACACACCACACACCAACAACCACACACACACACACACATACACAAACCACTCACACACGCACCCACACACACACAACCCACACACAACACAAGCATATATACATACCACACAAACACAGACCCATAAAAACACAAACCACACACACACACCACACACATCTACACACACACACACACACACACACGCACAACACGCCTGCAAGAATAAATGAGAAATGCTCAGCCCCGGCAATAGAACATAAGTTTATCAGTTGTATCACTTACAATAAATACGACAAATTGATCGATAGAAAAAACTATTCGGCACTAAGGAAATATTATCCTAGCCTTCAAGCAATGCTATCAAATTTCAGGAGAAATATTGATTTATTGTATGGTTAAAGCACATTATCAACTAAAATCGGCAACGCGCAGGAAAAAAAACCATCTGACATATTGCCTTCTAATGAACCTACTGCACTCGAAAACCGCAACTTACAATATGATGAAGATAACTGAAAAAGAGAACCAGACTTAATATTTGCTCAAGAACCATACGAATATCGTCACAGATCAATTGGAATCGGCAGAATTGCTTAACATTTACTGTTGGAAAAGGGAAACACAGAGCAGCCATTGTTATCCCGAAACATAAAATAGACGCCATGTTCATTACAGAGTCATCAAATGAAGACAAAGTAGTTTTAGAAATAATACACGAAAAAATAAAATTCTCTGTATTGAATATATACCTCGATATTAAGGAACAAATAGAAAACAGCTTTACAAATATAGGCGAAATACTATCGTTCGCCAAAGGAACATGAATTTTAATAGCTTCTGATAGCAATTCACGACCCAAGACTTTGTATGCAAAATAACAAATTCACAATATAAACGTGGAGGAATAACTGACAAGTAGACACCTCCATATAATGAATGAAGGAAGTGAAATTTTCACTTTCCACAACATCAGAGGATGAAGTAACATAGACTTAACAATTACATATAATAACCTAATACACAGTGCAAGAAAGGGAAATAAGTGAAGATGAGAACTGTTCGGACCAAAATTTCCTCAAAAATGATATCGGAAAACCAACAATTATAAAAAAAATTACGACTACCAGGGTATACGATATGTAGTGAAAGAGGAAAAATACTACGAATACGACCGAAAATTAGAAAAAGAGGTTAAATTTTTTTTGAAATTATAATTTACAACGGAAGTGTAGATGAAGTGGTTATGAACCTATCTGCAACAGTAGCAAATATTACGATCTGTACAGGCTAGTAGATTTGTTTACTGAGGCTATGCAAACAGCATGCAGGGAAGCTTTTAAAATAATAAACACACGTAGCAAGACAAAGCAGAAGAAATCAATCCCTTGGTAGAGAGACAGTCTCACTATTATGCGGAAAAGTATGAACGCGCTAAGACGACTACATCAGAGAACAAGAAATAATGAATTACTGAGGAAAAGCAAGAAACACAAATAACTTGAAGAGAAGAAAATGTATTAATATGAAATCAGAAGAGAAATTCAACTTGTTTAAGGAATAATCTACTGTGACAGCATCTTTAAATCCACGGTCCCATGTGCACAAACTCGCAACAGGAATAGTACGAACCAATAGCATCATGACTACACTGCGGAAACCTGACTGCAAAATAACATCAAGTATATTGGAGACAATGAATACAATGTTAGATCATCTCATCAAAGACGACGGAGAAGAAGAGAATCAAAACCATAAAAACATAAGGAAAATGATAGAGGAACCGATCTATACCAGTGACGACGCAGAATTAACTCAAGGAGAAGTAAACAAACGACAGAAATCTTCAACAGAAAGAATGCACTAAGAATGGATATATTCCTAAGAACATTTAACAAATTCCCCAGAATAGTAACAGCAAATTATAACCATTGACTAAAAAGGGGAAGCTTTCCAAGAAGGTGTAAGAGAGAAAAATGTTTACAATTGCAAAACCCGGCAAAGAAAACAGTATGGATCCATCCAAATACCGTCCAATAAGCCTACTAAACATTGGAGGAAAAGTGCTAGAGAATCTTCCCATTAACAGGATTAACCACCACACGTAAAAGAATGAAATACTGACAGACCGATAATATGGATTTACGCCGCAAAAAAGTAAAACAGATGCTGCCATAGAGGCATAAATTTTATAGTACCGGAACTAGAAAAACCGAAAATTTGTTATAATGACAGCTTTAGATGTTAAGGGAGCATTCAACGCAGCGAGGTGACCAAGCGTCTTAAAGAGCTTGAATGATGCAGAATATCCAAGAAAATTGTATTAAATTAGTCAAGGATATTTCAGTGAACGAACTGCAACACTGACTACTAACAACATTAGCATAGAGAGAAGAGTTACAAAAGGATGCCCACACGGATCATGTTCTGGACCCGGCTTTTTAATCCTGCTCTACAATTCAATTTTTAAACTGCTATTTACAAGTTACACAAAAGTATTAGCCTTCGCTGATGACTTAATATTATTAACTGAAGGAGACTCAATTGTAGAAGTTAAACACGACACGAATTTGGATCTGAGGAGAATTTCAGGCTGGGCACAAAAGAGCAAATTAACGTTGAATGTGAACAAATCAAAAGAAATGCTTATGTACTGCAGGAAAAGAAAAGAATAAAACGTGTGGAATTATACCTAAATTATAAAATTTGGAAACAAATAATGAAGATAAAATATCTCGGGTTACTTTTGATAGCAAACTACTATTCAGAGAACATATTAATTACATGGCAGAAAAGTGTGTAAAACTAATATTCGCACTTTCTAGATCATCTAAAACAGTTAGGGATTGGGAAATGAAAAAATGCTAAATATATAAACAGGCGGAACCTTAACTCTGATACTATATGGAAAACCAGTGTGAAAAAAGTGCAAAATAGGTCCTGCTAAATCTAAAATGAAAAGGATACAAAGACATATGAATCTCAGGATTGCCAGATCCAACTGCAGAGTGTCGAATGAAGCACTGTGCGTAATAAATGGCATAACGCCAACTCACATAATAGTTTACTAAATGAGATTACACAATGCATAGGAACACAGTACGACAGAGACATGAAACTGGAAAATTGGATTCATCCGGTGACACACAATAAAACAATACATGTGGAAGGAGAAAGCTTACATCATATTCAAGCTTATACAGACGGTAGCAAGAGATACTTAGGAGTAGGAGTTGGTGTGGAAATTTTCCTCAATAATAACATTATAAAAACAATGTAATACAGTCTAAATGATCGAAGAAGCAACAATCAGGCGGAACAAATGACCATCCTAAAAGCACTAGAATATATACAAAAATTGATCCGGAGAAAAAATTAGTACTTGTACACAAGAATAGCAAAATTACACTTCAACAACTACGAAATAAAAAAAAATAAAAAATTCAAAGAGCAAATTAGAACTAAAATCCAAGAAATGGAACAACGTGAGTAGAGTCTAGAATTCAGATGGATAAAGGCGCATGCAGGACAACGAGGAAACGAAATGGCAGATCAACAGGCGAAAGAAGCAGCAAGAAACAAGAACATCGAATAATGTTACATAAAGCACCAACGATTGTGGTGATTGGTGAACAAAAGGAACAAAGTGTTAAATAGTAGCAAAGGGAATGGATGGAAAAAACAAAAGGTGCAATAACGAAAGCATTCTTTCCCTAAAGAGGGGAAAGGCTCAAATTTAGACTAAACAAAACACCATAATATATATTCCCATTAAAATGACATGGTAATATAAAGGTTTATTTACATTAATACAAAATAATAGATGACACAACGTGCCCTTGCAGAAAAGGTCCACAATATATGAAAAAAATATATTTCACAGCCATCCCCTAGAGATGGAAACGGAAAAAATTAAAACAGTAGTTAGAAGGACAGAAAATTGGCCAGTGAAATGTAATAAATTAAGAGTAGAGTAGCATAAAAATTTCAAAGAACACGTAGAAAATATAAACTGGAAACAAGAACAGAGGAAAGGCAGACAAAGATGTTATTAAATGAATATAGACAAGGTATATCATAATATGTAATATTTAGAAAAATATATTGTAGAATTATTCATCTGTAATTTTGCATGCTACTAAATATGTATACTTAAAAACCACCCACAAACATCACACACAAACAACAACAAAAAACACATACACACCCACCCACACACACACACAAAAATCACGCACACACACAAAAAATTCCAAAATAACACCAACAAAACATTAACACATATATAAACACAAACACACACACACACAAAACAACCAAACCACTAACATATCACACACAGAGAAACACACACACCACCCAACCACCAAACAAACCAACCCACACACAAAACACACAAACACACACAACACACACCGCACACAAGCAAACCACCTACACACCACACACACATATAACACACAAAACACATAAAACGCTCTATACACACATATTAACCACACACCACACACACATAAACCCACACCACAGACACACACTGAAACACACGAATCATAATTATACTTCCCGTTATAAATAACACACACCAAACACACACCCTTACACACACACACACACACACCACACACACAGAATCTCATATACCCGAACACACAAACACACACACATCACACAAAATCAACACAAATACAACACAGACAAAATCACACATACCATAAACACACACCCTTACACACAATCCACACACCTCACACACACACACACACAAACACGTCATACACCGCACAAACACACACACCACAGAAAAACACACGCACGCTCAACACACACGCAACCCTCACACAAATCACACACAAAACCACGCATACACACAAACTACACACCACAGAAACACACATTTCAACCACACAATATACAGCACACAAACACACACTCAGGCACACTCACCACACACACACCACACAAACACATCCACGCACACATACAACACACACCACAAACACCACCCACCCAAACACACACACACAACAAACACAAACCTCACACACACAACACACAAACAATACTCACAAATGAACACACACAAACACAACACACCCACACACCCCACACACACCAAACAAACACCACACACACCCTACACACACTCTCAAAACACAGACACAAAAAACTACACCACACACACAAACAAAACACCACAAATTTACCACATACAAAACACAGAGACACACACACACACACACCCAAAACATACAACCCACAAACCAATCACACACAACCCGCCACTCACACACATACATATAGACAACACAAACTCTCACACACACACACACACACACACACGCACACCACACACACTCAATCACACCACAAAACACCACCCACACCTACACCAAAAGCACATATAACTCCACACAAACACACAAGCACACACACACACCACACACACGCAGAAACACATCAAAACACACACACACCACACACATGAGCACATACCGGCAAAACACGCACAAACCCATCACAAACTCAATCACACACACACAAACCACAGACACTCACGCAACCGAACAAACACACACGCACACACATACAGACACACAACACATGTCCCACACTCACACACACACACACACCAATCACACACACTCCAATCACATACACAGACAACCACACGCACACAAACACACCACACAACAAACCACACACACACAACACCCCACCCATACACACATCTTAAACAGCAAACCAACACCACCCACATACACAAACCAAACATACAAGCTAACAGCACACACACACACACACACACACACGCCACACACACGCAACACACATTCAGACACAACAGACACACACAAACACATTATGAACAAATACCACCCACAAACCACACACACATATACATCACCCATACAAATCACACACACAAGAAAACACACTCATATACACACAGGAACCACACACAAACATAACCCACACACCACACACAATTAATCACACACACATATATAAACATCCACTCACACTCAAACCCACACACACAACACACCCAGTCACCACAGACAAACCACACAGCACACACACACACACACATAGGTACCACATACACCCACAAACACACACAAACCACACGCACATATGACCCAAACACACACACACACTTCACACAACACGCGCACACACCACACAAGTACAAACCCCAAAACACACACATAAACACACCACACACACACACACACACCCCAAACACACACAAACACACACACCAAACACACATATATTCACCACGCACATAGACCAGAGAACACACACATATACACACCCCATACACACAAACAAACACAAGAAACACACACCTCACATACACACTACCCAAGCCCCACACACAAAAACGCACACCAAACATCGCAAAATATTGACGCCATCTCTGGACAAGAGGCACCAAAACTACAGTGGCGAAACACGACAGATGCTTTCATCTGAAGACAGAATAAGGAAACTCTTCTCGGAAGAGCTGAAAGAAGAAGCTGGCAAGCGGTACAAAATCACCGTGAAAAGCAAAGCTTATAATCAATCAAAGGAATATATCAAAAGCCAATGGAAGTAGGACTTAAATAGAACAGGTACCAAAATCGGTATAAAAACTATTAAAACAGTGAGGGACAGAAAAATATTAATAGAAACCTGCAGCGAAGAAGAGATAAACTCTCTCAGCCAAGCGATTAGCATCAAATATCGCGAACGGCTGGAAGTAACGAAACAAAATCTGGGAAATCCAAGACTCATAATCTAAAATTTTCCAGAAGAAATTACAATAGCAAATTTCACCAAATTCTTTAAAGCTCAAAACCGGGAATTTGGAATGAATTGAGAATAAGTCACAGCTAAGTTCAGGTACAAAAATTGGGAAAGGAAACTACAATATATTATTTGAAGTAGGCCCACAGAACGAAAAACAATTCTTCAAACCAAACTGAAAATGGGGTGGGAAATTTTCGTGGTCGAAGTTTACTTAGTGCCCACTAGGTGCTTCAGATATAGCCAATTCAAATATAAGCATAGCGATTGTAAAGGAGAGGAAAAATATCCTCACTGCGCTGGCAAGCATAAACTGAATAAATGCACAGCCCCGGCAAGTGAACATAAGTGTACCAATTGTATCACTTACAATAGATACAACAAGAATGGAAGATAGACGAAAAGCATTCGGCTTTATGAAAAGATTGTCCTTGCCTTCAAGCAGTACTAACAAATTACTGGAGAAGGTGGAAGACAGAAAAATCATTCCAAAACATAACCCGGCAAAAAAACTGTATGAATTCATCCAAATACCATCCAATAGGCCTACTAAACATTGGCGGGAAAGTGCTAGTGAAAATACACATTAACAGGCTTAACCAAAACATGTACCTGAATGAACAATTCACAGACAGTCAATATGATTTTACGCCGCAAAAGAGTAGAATAGATGCCGCCATGGTGGCAAAATATTTATAGAAACGGACCTAGAAGAACGTAAAGTTATTATAATAATGACAGCTTTAGATGTGCCGGGTGCATTCAACGCAGCGTGGTTGCCAAGCGTCTTAAAGAGCTTGAAAGGTGCAGGATGTCCTAAGAACTTGTATTATATTAGTCAAGAATATTTCAGAGAACGAACTGCAGCACTGACCACTAACCACATTACCATAGAAAGAAGAGTTACAAAGGGATGCGCACAAGGATCATGCTTTTGTCTAAGCTTTTGCAACCTGCACTGCAATTCAATTTTTAAACCGTAATTTACAAGTCAGAGTAAAGTAAAAACTTTCGCTAATGACTTAATAATATTAACTAAAGGAGAGTCAATTGTAGAAGCCGAAAACTACAAGAATTTGTAACTGAGGAAAATTTGAAACTGGGCAAAAAAACGAAAAAGTAACTATCAAAGAGAACAAATCAGAAGTAATGCTTATGTCCCGCAGGTAAAGAAAAGAAAAAAGGAACTAGAAATATACCTAAATTATAAAATGTTGGAACGAGTAAATAAGATAAAATATCTCGGGATTATTTTGTATGGCAAACTATAATTCAGAGAACATATTAATTAAATGGAAGGAAAGTGTGAAAAACTAATATTCTCACTTTCTAGATCAGCTAAAGTAACTTGGGGATTGGGACATGAGGCATTTAAAAACATATACACAGGAGGAATCTTCCCCCTGATGCGACATGTAATTCCAGTGTGGAAAAATTTGCTAAATATATCCTGCTAAACAGTTAAAATAAACAGGATACAAAGACATATAAATATCAGAATTGCCAGAGCAAAACGCACAGTGTAGAATGAAGCATTGTGCGTAATAAGTGGTATAACGCCAATTCACATAAATGTAGACGAAATATGTAGATTGTATGAGATTACACAAGGCATAGGAACACAGTACGACTGAGACATGAAATTGGAAAATTGGACACATCCGACGACATACATCAAAACAATAGAAGTTGAAGAAGAAACTTTACATACTATTCAAGCTTATACAGACGGAGCAAGAGTGAATTAGGAGTAGGATTTCGTGTGCCAATTTTCCTTGATAATAACACTATAAAACAATGTAATACAAATTAAATGAGCGATGCAGTACAATCAGGCGAAACAAATGAAAATCCTAAAAGCACTATAATATATATAAAAGATGGAACCGGAGAAAGAATTAGTACTGATACACACGGATAGCAAAATCACTCATCAAATACTACAAAACAAGAAAAAATAAACAAAACTGATAGATCAAATTAGAACTAAAGTCCAGGAAATGGAAAAACGCATTGGAGGATGAAATTCAGAAGAATAAAGGCGCATGCAGGACATCGAGGAAAGGAAATGGCAGATCAACAGACGAAAGACGCAGCAAGAAACCAGAACATCGAGTAGTGTTATACATAAATACCAAAGAGTGGGGCGAAAAGTGAACAGAATATACAAAGTGCTAATTGGTGGCAAAGAGAATGGGCGGAAACAACAAAAGGTGCAATAACAAAAGCATTCTTTCCCAAAATAGAGGTTAGGCTAAAATATAGAAAAAACGTAACAACAAAATTTACAGCCATAGTAATAAGACATGATAATATAAAGGCTTATTTACATAAAAACAAAATAATAGTCGACCCAATGTGCCCTTGCAGAAAAGGACCGCAAACGGTGCAATACATTATATTTGACTACTCTCTTCAAAGAAGGAAAGGGAAAAACTGAAAGCAGTAATGAAAAGGACAGAAAATATGCAGTGAAATGTACTAAATTAGGAATAGAGTAAAATAAAAATTTCAAAGAATATGTACACAATTTAAACTGGAACGAAGAACAGAAAAAACAGTAAATAAATATTATGAAACGTGTATAAACAAGATAGATCTTAGTATGTAAAACTGAGAAAAATACATCAAGTATTACTCATCAGTAATGGAGGATGATTGTAAATAAATGTACTTAAAAAACAAAAAACTAACATAACATACACACACCAAACACAAACAGAAACAAACTCCCCACACATAATCAACACACAAAATAATCACACATACATCACACACAAATAAAAACATACATTCACCCAAATTTGAAACACACAGACAACACATGGATACACAACACAAATACCAAACACAAACAGAAACACACAACAAAAAGCAAGCAAAACAAACGCACTCAAAACAGACACACACCAAAAGCACTCCACACTCACACCACAAAAAACACACACATACACACACCCAAATCACATACACTCGCACACAAACCCAAACCACACTCACACACCAGCCACAAACCGCACAAACACTGACACACATACACGCCACAGACAAACACATACACACGCACAAACACCACACCACTCACACACACACACACGCACAACACAAACACAAAACAACACACACACACAGACAAACGCATCAAACCCACACACACAAACATACACACAAAAACACACCACAGAAAAACACAAATACCACATAAACACACAACCCAAAAATGACACAAAAGCACACACAAACCAAACACACACACAAACAGACACAAAAACAAATCACATACACAAAACACAAGCACAACACAAACAAAACTCACACACCAATAACACACTCACACCAAACACACACAATTTAACAAAACACACACCAAACACACACACACACAACAAAAACGCACACACAAATATTACGTAATCAAACAACAAATAAACTCACTCCCACAAAACCACCACAAACAGATAGACAACACAAACACACACACAACACATAAACACCACACATATACCAAACAAACTCACACACACGCGTACCCAAACACATAAAATTAAATAACACACACAAACCACACACACACACACACACCAGAGACACAAAAACAAACACCCCACACAAACAACACAGAGCACGCAAACACACACACCAACACGAAAAACACAAATATAACCACACACAAAAACACATCACACAAAAACAAAACACCCACACATTCAACAGACACACAAAATATACACAACTTAACCACAAAACTTACACAAAACATACCACAAGCACACTTAAATAAAAAACACACCACTGGAAACACACACACATTTAACATCAAAAAACCACACACAAACACACAACACAACCAGACACAATACACACACCTCACACAAAAACACACAACACACACAACAAACATACACATCTCACAAACACACTACACACAAACCACAGGCACAAACAAAAAAAACAGAGACACACTTACACAAACCACACACACACACACACTATGCACACACACAAATAATATCACACCTACGCCACAAACAAAAGACACACACACACATACCCGCACAAAAGCACATAAATCCGCGCATAAACAAACACACAAAACACACACTACACACAAACACAAAAAACACACTCACACACCCAGACACAACACACAAAAGCATCATCCACACACCACAAACACTCAACAGGCCCACACATCACACAAAACAACACACACACAACTGAAAAACACGCACGCAATCAAAACACAAACAACCCACACACAAATCAAAAACACCCCAATCACACAAACCAAACACAAACGACAAACACACAACAAACACTACACATCCACACACAAATTTTATACAAACAACCAAACACACACACACAGCACAAAAACAAATCCCACACATACACAAAACAAACACACACCACACACATATATACACAAATCCACACAAAAAACACGCCACACACACACAACCCACACTCCACACACATACATATAACACACACATACCGCACAGAAAAAACAAACCACAAAGAAACCACACAAATACACTCGCAAACACAACACATAACACACACAAAACACAAAAAACGAACACACATACGCAGACACACCACACACGAAACAGAAACACACACAACACCCATATATAAAGACGCAACACAGAAACGCCCACAAAGGAACGCACACAACACCCAGGCACAACAAAACACATAAACACAAATATCACAAACACAAACACCACAAACTCACCACCAACCGACACAAACAAATATATACACTAGCACTCTCACGCAAACACATAAAAGACACCATAGAGAAAACATACACACAACACAGAAATACACTCAAAACTGACACACAACAAATGTAAAACTCACACACACACCACACCACACACACATATATTTCTTAACAAAAAAAAAAGCACACAGAAACACACACTCAATTTTCACAAACACAACACATCACCAATCACACAAACATCAGTGACACACACACTACCTACAAACCACAAATACACGCACCACACAAACAAACACACACATGTACCCATAAAACACACACAAACACACCAGAGACAACACACACACCATACACACAACTCCCACCCAAACACAAACACAAACAAACAAACAAACACACACCACACACACAACACACACTCCATACACACATACCAAAGGCACACACGCACAAAATATCACACATACAACAAACACGCACAACACAACCAAAATAAGAACAAGAGACAACAAACCAAAAGAAACAAATATACACAACACACCACACACAACACACAAGCAAAACGCTCTCACACACAAAAGACACATACACAACACAAAAAACTAAACAAAAAAATTAACAATATACAAAGCACACACACAACAAACAAACACACAGCACACACACACACACAAAACAAGACTCACAACTTAATCATACACACACACAACTCAAAAACACAAAATACACAAACACACTACCAACACAAGACACACAGCGACAAAACCCACAAAACACACAAACACACAACATAAACAACACAACACAAACATAAAACAAACACATCCATAAAATCTCACACAACAGACACACACACCACAAACAAAAACAAACGCCATATAAACAAACCAGAGATATAAACAAATCAAAGAAACACAACAAACACACAATAATCATAAACCACACACACACAAA
>Ga0131853_10006604_pt1 | contig 20942 bp, 14 predicted proteins | sample TergutLab28metaG_FD_92764 | JGI IMG/M metagenome (GOLD analysis project Ga0131853, IMG submission 92764) | Labiotermes labralis P1 segment gut microbial communities from Petit-Saut dam, French Guiana - Lab288 P1 (version 2) (version 2) | ecosystem: Host-associated > Arthropoda: Insects >...
CCATCATACCAATAACATCAACAAATATAGAAATATTCAATAACTTCATATATAGGAACATTTACTCCCTGATGATGATCCGGAAGGATTGAAACATGTAGGAGTGTTATATTAAAAAAAAATTTTTTTTAATGGATTAGACGTACGTATTTTAACGTGTGTTTTATCAAGTAAATAAATAGTGCAATAAGTTGGTATTTGAAAAACAGCTCCACTCATTCTTAACCTCAGCCCCAGATGGAGGTGAGCGTTCAAAATCACGCTTCGGTTGCTTTATCCTCAGTAAAGATCGCCGGTGCCCACTAAATAAGAGACTGGGGTGGTCCCAGAACCGGTCCGGGCATTTTGAAGCATAGAAAAATCCCTTGCCCTTCTAGGGATTCGAACCCCGGACTGTCCTGACTGTAGCGTAATCCCTATACGAACACCATTAAAGTGATACGACACGAACATACAGATACATTTTCAGTACTGCAAGCTGCTCGACCCTTACTGCCTTCATCTGAAGACGTGATCCAGGGTACGGCGCCAAATTAATAAGTGGAACTAAAGTAGAAGCAAATTTCGTGTGTCTGCTTTCAGGGGAGGGAAAGCACTGAACATTATTAAGGGCAATATCTTGATCTACGAGATTCTACAAGATCTACAACATAAACGCAGCTGGACGGTCCACCAACGACAACATATTACTTAAGGAATTCGGAATTTTTATTTAACTAGTTACTCAATTAACACGCCAACTAATGCACTTATATAAAAGTTACACATTAAAACACTAAAACTGCTCCGACATGTTTCGGTCCTAAGACCATCATCAGGGAGCTATATCGTCCTTGCTAAAGTCACATTAAAAATAGTTACTGATTAACTTCGTTGTAAAAATAGGATGTTGTGGCAGCATGCCTGAAATATAAATTATATGAATTAAGTATTGTCAAAATAAATATTAGAATAATTTTGTACACAAATAATTAGGCTTGTTGGACTGATGTGAGCTTTATGCTTACCGTGTTGTTACATAAAGCTCACATCAGTCCAACAAGCCTAATTATTTGTGTACAAAATTATTCTAATATTTATTTTGACAATACTTAATTCATATAATTTATATTTCAGGCATGCTGCCACAACATCCTATTGGTGTCAAACCGAATTTAGCTATTTTTGTATTCGTACAATTCCACTAACCAGGTTGTGACAAAGTATTCCTTTGTAATGGTTGTCTGCTATTCATTGCACTATGTTTTTGATAGAGTCTTATGGGGCAAAACGGAGGACCATTTGTACAGAACGCGTTCACTTCTGAGCTACATCTTGTTTTAGCCGTCACAGCCGTAACAAGGATGCGGCAAGCTGGACGCTTGCCCACAGGATATAACATTTTAAAAAATACATTTAAAATATATAAATATGTACTAAACAATTCGAAAACATTAACCCTTTAAACCCCGAGTTAAATCCCATCTGCCATCTGCTGGCGTTATTAGAAGCTCACCATATTCTCCACGTTAGCAGGACAAGGGTTTATATATATATATATATATATATATATATATAAACTTTAATTTAGTGCGCCTGCATTTTACTGTTCCAGTTACGGGGTCATTTTTTGCCTGTTTGTAGGCACGATTTATCCGCGGTTAAATGAAGAAAATTAATAAAACTTCGAAGAATTTTAACTCTTTTGCGGCGAGGGGTGGGGAAGGAGGTCAAAATTTGCTCCATAAACCCTTAGTTACGGCTTTGCTCTGTCATATATGCACACATTTATCCTCACTGCAAGACTGTAGAAATTGGTAACCTAAAAGTAAGAGTGAACATGATCTTTCATAAAACTACTGTTCAATCAGAGATGCAAAGATTTTCCAAAACTCCAAGAACCACCTCAAAATTTTAGGCGCAAGGAACGTGACTTAACCTAGGACCTACAAATATTATGCAAGTGGTATATATTTTATTCGCCTGGGAAGCCTCGCTCCCCAGTTTTGTTCATCCCTGCTCGAAATGAAAAAATTCACCGGACCGCGACAGGAAATTTTACTGATGGTCAACCATTTCCTGTTGCTTGAAGGGGAAAGGGGTGTCGTTACAATAAAACACACGACCTGCAACCTGGTGTCGAATATGAGATTTAACTCCCCGCACTGGAGTACTAATTAGACGTGGCGTGCCCGCTGTAGTACAGCAGGACGCACAGCAGATAGCACCACACTGCGCACAACTTGAATTTTTTTTTTCTTTGCTAAATTACGTGTCGATCGCATTTATGGAAGAAGCGCAAACTGGTTCAGGTCCTGTACAACAAATAGAATACATAAAGTTGTGGCCAGTTTCTTATTCTGCCCACTATTTGGTGGCTGGTGTTTCTATGAAATGGGAATGTGTACATATGTATGTATGTACATAAGTAAATTCAACTAACGCGACTCAGAAACTTTTTCCGATTACAATACATTAAAACACGGTGCTCCCAACAGTTAATTGCACAGACTTTACTATTTCATAATATACATAAATGACCTTCCCCTGAGCATAAATTCCTTATGATAACCCATATTTGCTGATGTGTCATAACTTCTAGAAAAAATTTGACAACTGTTGTGCAGTGTCAAGCTTAGTTCTGCCACTCGAGCAAATGCTTTGCTGCAGGCTGGTCCTAAATGTAGATCAAACAAGTACAACAAAATTTAAAACAAATAATTCGCAACACTGTGCATTAAGTACGGGTTATAAAATAAAGTACATAGAATAAACAGTGTATACAATATTTCTTTGTTTACAAATTGATAACCACCTAAACTGGAGAACGGTATGGATCAGATGAATCCTGAGTACAGCATGTTACACAGTTAGGTTTACGTTCCAAATCAGCAAAACTATCACTCTCAATAAACTAATTCTGCCTATTTTAAATTATAGTCTGGAATATTTTTCTGAGGCAAAGACTCAAAATGTGTTTACTTTAAAAAAGAAAAATTTTGAATGGCAGATGGTTCAAAACACATAACTTCTGGTAGGAAGGAGTCTTTCAAAAAGCTTTAGGTTTTACCTATTCCATAGATATTATTAATTGACTTTATTGTAAATAACCAAGAAAGTTCTCAAACTGTTATGCACACAGTACTAACACAAGGAATAAGCACCATCTTCATAGATCAAATGCAAACCTTTCATGTTTATAGAAAAGTGCATTCTATGCTGGCATCACAATGCTCAACTGTTTACCAAGTACTCTTACTTAATGCCTCCTGCTGTGTTGATTAAATTATTACATTTTGTGACAATGCACCTTTTTAGCACAACTTATTTTATTCATAGACTAGTATAGAGTTGACCAATAACTACATGTTTTGTCTCTTGTGAGCCATATCTGGTAAACCAAGGTAGACACAGAACATATAAACAGTTTTTTTCATAGTATGCAAAATGTGCGTAAATGACATTAGGTCGATGCAAACCCAGTCAGCACCGGCGCACCAATCCCCACCTCCCATGAGGTGCTACCAACACAACTGTGAGTACTGGGTCTAGTGCGGACAATGGCACACTCTTCAAACAGCAACCGTAACTCTAAGAGAGATCCTTGTTATATTCCATTACACAGCTCTGAGGTGAAAATGTACTGTGTGATGGAAGTGCCAAAAGGATCACATCAACTTCGTTGGTAATGTTATAGACTACACTTACTATCTACCCAGTAAAGCGTAAGTAAAAACTGGTACTGAGAATTTGATGTTCAGGTGACCATGCATCATGATAAATTTTTATAATAAAACCAACTAGATGCACTGATTTCTCGAATTTATTTTTGGAATAAAACTCTGCATGTTTCAGACAGTTCCTCTATCCTTCATCACGAGTTTTTCACTGTACACACAGCAATGGTATATGTCACACAGGTTTGCTGACAGCTTGCAAGCAACCTGTATGACATATACCACTGCAGTGCATATAGTGAAAACTCTTGATGATGGAGAGAGGAACTGTCCGAAACATGTAGTTTTATTCCAAAAATAAATTTGAGAAATTAGTGCGTCTAATTGGTTTTATTATAAGAAATTATACTGAGAACATAAGATTTAAATACTTAAAACAATTACACACAGTGCAAAGAGATGAAACATGTCATTATTGGTCAATACAATGCCAGTTTGTTAATAAAATTAACTGCGCTAAAACTTGTACATTATCAAAACAACTTCACAGCTTACCACTTAGTCTCACAAATCCCAAGACTGTACAGGCAACTTAAAGGAGCACTAAGAAGATACTTAAATACACTCCTTTTATTCTTTTGATGAACTTTTTTGTGTTTAAAAATCATCCAAAATAATTCATATGTCCATACATTATAAGTTGTGTTTTGTAATATATAAATTGTAAATTGAAACTGACATGCCCATTGTTACTTACATATGTGACTAAGTGGATGAACAAACAAACAAACTGAAACTCTCTACATTATCGGTACTGTAAAAATTCTGTATATTTTGCATACTTTTTATGTATTGTATTTTATATTAATGTCTTATTCCACATCCTACCATGATTTTTGCAACCTTCTGGATCCATGGAATGTATGTATGTGTGTGTGTGTGTGTGTGTGTGTGTGTGTGTGTTGTGTGTATGCATGTATGTACGAATGTTTGTATATATTTCATATACCAGCATTACAGAGGTGAACAGATAAGATGGTGTTAATGGTGTTTAGATGGGTGAAAGGGGGGGAAGGCACCACTTGTAACTGCCAGCCACATACCACTTGTAACAGCCAGTCACCTCCGTACCAGGGGATTATGAGTTTCACTAACAGAATGTAACGATAGAATTAATCAGAATTCATAAATTATGACACCAGATATATCCCACAGTCATGTTAAACCATGAACAAACTTTATAGACACAGGTGCTGATATTTTCTAAGATAAAACAAATATATGATGATTTTAGACATTCCAATTTCACACACATAGGAAATTTTTTGTCACTAAATCAAATTTCAGACAAACATATGGTGTTCTAGAATTTGAAGCCATTTACCAAAACACAGAGCAGCTGGACAACCTGATCCTGAAGATGGAGGCACTGTGGTTGTCTGCAATGCTGGTATCTATCTGCTAGAAACCATAATGCACTATAATTGCATGGAATGCAGAGCTGATGAACTGGATCTAATGCGTACTGCATTTCATATGGCCAGGTATTCCTGTTGGTTCATAGTCAACGTTGTGAATCATATGTTTATCCTACATACGATATTCCAGGAAAATCCTATATTTAGATATTTACTGTACTTTTCAAGGTACTGAACATTGCAGGACACCAATGTCCTAATAGTGTTGAAGCACACATTTAGAGACAAACATTTGCTGTTTATTGGACCGTGCATCATTGTGATAACTGAAGAATAAAAAACCAACTAGATGCCACTTATTATTTTATTGTACTTCTTATAGGCTCAACATGTTTTGGGCACTACCATGTCCATCATCAGGAGCTCGCGACTATGATGTTGATTACCACTTTGATCGTTTCGTTATTGGTTTGCTGTATGTTGGAGGTTAGGTGCGGTTAGGCTGGAGTAGTATCTGAGTTGCAGGCTTTAGCCCGAAACATGTTGAGCCTATAAGAAGTATAATAAAATTATAAGTGCCATGTAGTTGGTTTTTCATTCTTCAGATAAACATTTCTTTATGGCTTATCCTTGGATAGTACTAAACAAGAAATGACCAGAAGAATTTTACTTCATCATTTTTCACACACTGAAAGCATTTCACTTGCTTCATAGATTTCACATCAAAATTCACCATTTTAAAGCAAGTTTGTGAGACAAAATGCTAACAGTGGTCAACCAACATCTGGTTTAAGAAGATGGCACATGAATATCAATGTCTGGCTGAGTAAGATAGGTGACTCTAAAGAAACTGCATAAACACACTTTTACAATTTTATTTCTCTTTGCTAAATCAGAGTGTTTCTACATAAGTTGTTGTTTGTTTATGTTTTTAAAAGAATATAAAACTAATATTCATAATGCATCTGTAAATATTTAGTCCACATGTGTTTGTTCTGTTTCAATCATGAAATGCTACAAATTAATTCATACCATAACCGAACATTGCACAATTTTTTACGAGGCAAAAACAATTGCTAGCCCCCAGTTACGGGCAGTTCGAAGTCATCCATAAACATTAGAATTATGACTAAATGTAGTACACACATTTCGAGTTCTTGCCCTCTGTCATAAAACTCACAATAAAAGGCTAGTCAAGAAACCTTCATTGAGAGGCGGAAGGTCATTGCTCCAGAAATCTTGAAGTTTCAAACACCCTGCTAGCAACTGACAAAGGAAATAATAGTCTAGGTGGCTAATTCCTAAAATGCGCAGGCAACATGAAGTACTAATAATGTAACATGGTGCAAGGGTAATCACCTCACACCAGCAAACATTGAACCCAAGGTGACAAAAGCAGTTTCCATACCAACCAAAGAGAGTTTGAGGCTCTCAATTAAGTACATACTTTAACCATGAAAGGATGTTCAATATATGAAGGAAGCAGTCTGAGTTTTTAAGTCAGATGTACACCATACTGAGTTATTCTCACAAGAATCTCCATATAGTTCATCATTAAAAGAAGAGGAGTACGGGTATCTACTGAAGTGTGCTAGTGATCAGATCAATAGAGTTACAGTGATTCACAGATAAACCATCTAATTCTTAAAACAGAGAACTGGGCTGCATAAACAGAAAAACAGTGGTATTGAAATAAAAATTCAGATGTAACCAACAAAAAAATTTATCAGATTCGATGAACCCCATCTGTATTCTGAAGAAGTCTCACCTACTATACTGAGCTAGACAGGGGCACAAAACAATCATAAGCAGTGAGCATGTACAACACAGAAAATTAATGAGCCCGTACAGTAGTACAAACAGGCCTTAATGCTGAAATTTTAGACATGCCTACCAGACAGTTAAGTCATCCATATATAACAGATAAATAATTATTTCATATTCTGCATTTGTTTCTTTCTTAATTTTCGTTGTTCAACTTATTATGTAATTCTGATTTTTATCTTCATTAGGGCCTATATTGGATGGATAAAAACTAAAAAATGTTCACTCTTGCTGTGTTTGTAATTGTTCACAATATTTCATACAGTTATTGGCATACAAAATTCCATAAAAACAAGCATTCAATATAAATTTTGTGTATGCACAATGTTGTTACTTTACATGTTCAAAATGAAGTCGTAACAAAAGATGCTTACATGGCAAATATCAATTACTCAACATCGATTCAAAAACCTACATCAAGTGGTGCTGAAGTACCGCCTTTATTAGGTACAAAATATAAGACAGCTCCAGGAGTGGATGCTGACAAAACCAAGAGCTTCAACAGCACAATACAGCTCAAAATCACACAATAAACATAGACAATCATCTCTTCCAGATTGTGGCAAAGTTCCAACATTTGGAAAGAACCAAAAAATAAAAATGCATTCACAAAGAAATTAAAGGCATATCACACTCTGAGAATGCCCACTACCACTCCATCCATCTACCCATTTGGTCTCCAAAAATATAATAATTAATATATAGAGAACAGTAATTTTGCCTTTTGCTTTAAGTATGATCTGTCAAGCAGGGGGAAGAACGCAATTCGAGGGTGTCTGAGAATAGGATGCTGAGGAAGATACTTGGGCCAAAGAAGAACAAAGCAACAGGGGGCTGGGCAAAACTGCACAGTTGGTAGCTTCATGATTTGTATTCTTCATCAAATCAAGAAGCATGAGATGGGCAGGTCATGAGGCAAGTATGGAAGAGACAGAGAGAGGTGAATACAGGGTTTTGGTGGGGAACCTTAGTGAAAGAAACCAGTTGGAAGATCAAGGCACAGTTAGGAAAATAATATTAAAATTGATATTGAGGAAATCATTTATGTCCTGGATTGATCTGGCTCAGGTCATGGATATGATGGACCTTTGTGAATTCAATAATGTACCTTTGGGTACCATAAAGTGCAGGAAATTTCTTGTCTAACTGAGCAACTATTAGCTTCTCAAGATGGATTCTGCTCCATGGAGTTGCTTAGCTAGAGTACCAGCACCGTCAGTTTTCTATGATAGCCATTAATGGCTGCAGCGTGAGTTTTTATGAGTCAACCAAATTCCTAGGCGGGGTGGAGGATTTATATATACAAGAGGGAATTAAAGCAGAATAGTGACTCACCACGTCCATAACGTCGATGACGCTGCGACCTGGTTCTATAAATCTGCCCATTGGCATTCCCGCCTCTTTAACGTATGTTGTCGCCGCGTTCGGTAGGATTGATCGAACTCGGCTATTTAAACACATTTACAAGCTCACACGCATGATAATCACTAGGTATCACTGTGGTCGGTTCGCCATTGAGTAATGGTCGCTTAACAGTTCTCTGTCCCCCCGTCTAACAATGTCATTATTTCACTTCACCTACTTTCCGCACTAAAGTAATGCACGCATTTAGTCAGTAACACCACAGAATGATGTTATATAATAACCTCACATTCTAACACTTCAATACAATTTTACAGCTAGCAAAGTATGCATGTTTAACTGGATTGTATAATTCCCGCCAAACGTCTGCTGGAGGTCATTTAGTCACAGAAGCACGGATGCCCAACAGTGTTATACCATAACCATGGATGAGATATGTATGCCTCATATTACGAACTTTTCATCAGTAGAGACGCAAATATACCAACCAAGGGCAATGTCCATTTGAGCCACAGCCATTTACCTGCCATGATTTCAAATTTCCAGGTGAATGTAGGCCCCCGCCCTACAATGTTTAAAAATAACGTGAGTAGAAATCCGTTTGAAGAATGATTAATCGCCTAGCGCCCCACGGGATTCTTCCCCATTGTATTGTGATAAAGTTCACAAAATCTCAGCACTGGCTCTTACCCTGAACGAGAAAGTATCTTACCCTAACACTAACGTTCTGTCTCGGTAACATGAAAATTATCGTGGAAGAATGAATGTCGAGGCTGGCACAGAGCATAAATCAGTGCAGTCTTGCCTTTATACATGGCATAGTCCGTACAGTGACGAGGAGACGGACTGGATGATCCCGACTTTGTATCCCGGCAGGAGCAAGAGAGTGTTTTTATTTTCCTCCAAAATATCTAAACCCGCTCTGGAACTCTTTCAACCGGCTATTTACCTAATTATCTATGCGATGGATACCGGCGTTCTTTCCCGGGGATAAAGTTGACTCACCTAAACCTATAGCTGAGGTTAAGAATGAAAAGAACAATGTTTTTCATCCTCCGTAAGCCTTCGTGGTGTAGACGGCGACATTTTACGTTTTTAAACAATGGTCGATGTCTACTGGAATCGAAATTGTTATCTGTGGTCGGTAAAGAATACAGTTAAGAGCCTGGACAAGAGGTGGAGTAAGCGTTCTTTGGCCTGTTGTGCGCGATACAATAAATGAACGTAGGGTTTATTTTTGTACCATTTTAACCAAATTGAATGTGGTCATCGACAGATGTTAGTAAAAATCCCCAGTATAAAATGTAATAAAAATCCGCCTAGTGAGAGCCCAGGTGCGTGTGGATAGACTGGACAAAGCAACGGTCGTCTTTTCAAATTCTTTTGCGACCGCGCCTGAACATTACGTATAATAGGTAAAAAACTAAAGTCAGGAGCATGGGCAGTATCGTTCTGTTTATGTGGTGCGTGGAAGTAGAGATAGGTTGAGCAACAACAATCTAAAGTCTCATATCTTTGAAGTGGTAACACGCATTGTAGCTAGATAACCTCAATCCTCACTAAAAAGTCCTGAACACAATCTTGGTTAATTTATTCATCGTGATTTTAACATTGTGTTATTTATTACAGAAGGACGTAAGGCTTTTCAACACCGCAGGTGTAAAGCAATAGTGCTGTGATAAGTTGGTGAGGGTGAGAATGAGCAGTAAATACCGGACCCACTTGTCTTTGCTGTAATATATTGCAAACAAGTGGCCATGCTGCAATTCACACATGGCAGTTAATTATCAGGAAATTAAAGTAGTGCAGGTGTGTATAATGCATTCCTTCGAATTGTGTGATGTTACACGTAATTATTCAGAGCGAACCATGAAATGAATCGGAACTAACAGAGTACGGGACGCACTTAAACATCCCTTGAAGTACGTTACTGTTTACCATTCTTCATTCACCACCCCTTTTATATACTCTTTATTTCTGCAGCGGAAGCAGTACTTACTATTATTGTAAGTAAGTCCAAGTAATGCACCTTAGATTGTGTGTTGCTATGGTTTTTTTTATCTTGAATATTAGGAAACAACGAATGTGCGTTGCCATCACAGTTCTAGTGCATGGATAATTTCCTTTCAGTTAACCCTCGTAAGTACTGTGAATATTAGGAAGTATTTGACATGAATATTATGCTATTTCATCTTGGGTACATGATAAATTTACTATCTGCATATCTGATATTTGAATTGTATTATTTAGCATCATTATTTTATTTGGCAACTGTTTGTTTCCACTTTCAGTCAGCTCCTTTATCATTTTCACAGAGCCCACTTCACTGATTGCCCACAAACATGGTAGGAAATGACGATGGTTGTCAGATTAAGTGGCTCTGCATTGTATCTGCTCTGTGACATGTTCAGCATCATTGTACCATGAAGGATGTACGGAATGTAAATATATTTTAATTCTGATTCTAAAGACTTCAGTTTGGGTCACTAAAATGAAACTTAACAGCCAAACCCTAATGTGTACTGGCATATGCAACCAGTTTTGGTAGGTGCAATAAAACTTAATGTATGTTGGTAGCTGTGACTTCAGTTTATTTTAGTAGTCTGAAAACAATGTTAACCCTTCGCAGATTACAAATTTTGCATTTTCATGTATGTTGATTGTCAGTAATGTAACTCACAACACCTAACCTCCATGGACTACATGTCATGTATATTTATCTATGGTGGCAACTGTGATGGAGTTTGTGACTTAGGTGTAGTCAACCCTGTTGCAATACAGTCTCAAATATAGAAGACATGATAAGAAAGTAAGACACTAACAATGGCATATATTGTAATTACATTAGCTTCTTCATTCAGAAATATTCCATGAATATTTTGGGAGTGTTATGATGAATTAAAATTTATTAATTTTTAATGTTGTGTTTTATTGAACAATTGTCAGTTGCTAAGACTATGTGGTGGATGAATGAATTGGTATGCGAAGCACTGGTAGACTGACGCCGGTGGAAAAACCAGTGCCAATGCCAATTTGTCCACCACAAATCTGAAGTGGACTGGTTAGGTAAAGAAGAATTATAAACAATTGGATCTGAGATGGGAAGTAAGTGCGTCTTGTACTTTGTGTTATTATGTATGAATTTGTGTTGATTGCTTTTAAAAGACCCAAATATGAGCTTGGAAATGCAACTAGCAGTCATTTAAAATGGGATTTGCAGAACATTATTGGCAGAATGTTTAACTATCAGTTCATATCTGATATCACTTATCTCTGAACCGAGGTTCATATGTCTGATAATGTAGGGTCTTAATGTTATAACCCATAATTGCAGAAAAGATGATACTTTATGACTTGATAATTGTTAGATATGTATCAGCATGCTTTAAAGCCCTAAGGCATTACATCTGGCATATTACACCACTTTTCCATTGTTGTTTGCAAGTTTCTGTGTTTGAAGAGGTGATAGTTCACATGATTAGCCAGAAGTGACATAATATGGTCCTTCATACTGAGTAAATATCATTCACAAATGTATGGTCATATTTGTGAAGAGTCCATGGAAACAGAGTATTTGTATCATAATTACATTTTGCTAGTGTTGTAGAAAATTCAAATATCACATGTAATGTACTCCAAGTACTCCACCATTCCCAGGACCGCATGTTATGCTAATTTACTGTATATCATCACTACTGCGCATTCTGTACATGAAGCGTGGAATGTGCACAATTGATTAGAGAGTACCACACTGATATAGCATAAGTGTTATAATGCACGTTAAGGTTAAATAATATCATGTACTCTGGTAAATTTAAAATGTCAACAAGAAACACTTTTCACAAGTTTTCACCTGAGAAAACCTTTAAACACTGTTACTGAATTTCAAAGGTGAGGGGTATTTGTTAGCCCTATAAATCTGTAGGAATTTGGATTCTAAATACCTCATTATTGAAAACACTGGCATCTGGGATATGAGATTATACTCTCTGAAACAATGCTAAATTTCTACCAGACTACATGGTGTTACATGCCAGGAGATAGCATCCACTTAGTTACTGCCATGAGAACCTGACATTTTTCATAGCTCAGTACTGTTTGCAGATTGTGGTTACTTGGTTTCATCAGCCCCAATTAATCACAGACTTCAAGGCTGTACTGTACACTGACTAAAGCAAGGTCCATCCAATTTCTTAAAATTAAGGTAAAGTTGTCCCTGTATATACCATGGAGACATACAAAGGAGTGGAACTACAGCTCCACTCATTCATAACCTCAACATTTGAGGGAAGTGAGTGGCCAGCCTTATGCCCCGGCTGCTTTACTGTTGTAGAAAGCATCCCTGGTACTTGAATAGGAGCCTGCACGGGCCTCAGGGTTTGTCTGGACGTTTTTGGAGAATTGAAAAATCTCAAAGCCATGCTGGGTGTTGAACCACAATTCCCTGATTGTCCAGCCTGCAGCCCAGTCACTATACTGAGTGCCGTATCCTAGCTCCACCATCCTGTTCAATAATTACTGTTAAAGTACATCTCTTGCCCTCTCTCTACTAATTAGTACCTCTTTTATATATACACACATATCTTCCATTTACCCTTCACTGTAAAATGTATATGTCCTTTAATGTTTATTTCAAAACATAATTAGCTGTCCTGTTATAAATAATTTCCTGCAATTCAAATTTGATCTACCTCCTACCCTTGTTATACTCTAGTGGCATCTGATTTATTGTTCGCTTTCCATATTACTGTCCTGGGCAGTGATTTTTGTCTCTTAAGAACGTGATTACCGTGAATAAGCATGAATAGGTACAGGGGAATTTTAGGCATATGTAATAACCCACTCAAGATTTTTCTGCTTTTACAGCTGTTTTTAATAAAGGAGAAAGATGTGACCCTTACTGGTGACTCCACATATCTCCAGACCTACTCTCTAGATGTGAACACAGGCCATGTAATACAAGAATCAAGTAACATGTTGTCATCACGTGGCATACGCATCCCTTCTAATAATGAGGAGAAAACCTGTGCACCTGTATCATCATCATTGCAACAACTTTTTAAGTGCCTCATGTGTGAGAAAATCTCTTTTGATAGTGGGGACTCAACAACAGAGACACCACGTCACTGCTCGAACTGTATAAAGAAATTTAACCTGCATCACTTTCTTGAGTCGGAGGATGATGCCATGGTTTCTAACAAACCCTGTAAATGCACAACTTGTGGCAAAGCATTTCGATACATGAGTTCCCTAAACAGGCATCTAGTCGTGCATTCTGGAGAGAAACGTTATACATGTCCTGTATGTAACAAGGCATTCACACAACAGGCACATCTTAAGACTCATGCTTCAATGCACACAGGGGAAAAGCCCTTCCATTGCCCTGTATGTAATATGGCCTTCTCAAGGAAAGGAAACCTTAAGCGACACCTTCAAGTGCACAAAGGAGTTAAGTTTTATGAGTGTGATGCCTGCAAACCACGTTCAGTGCAACGAAGTAACTAAGTCACAAACAAGTGTTCCCTGTTAGTAAGTGAACAGATTCCACTTGGATTTGTGTTTCACAGGATTGTTACAGTATGTTTGACAAAGTAACGGAAGTTACCTCCCATGGTTAAAAGTGTAGCATGTGCAATATAATCTTGTAATCTACACAGAATACTAGCCCATAAAACCAAATTGTTCTCATTGTAATTTCCTTTCATTTCATACCTCACACAAAAAACAGTCCCTCCCCATGAGAAAGACAAATCTGTTAATGCTGTACAGGGAAGCAGTCTGTATTTGTTGTGACAGTCATATGAAATATGTCACTGAAAGCAAGTAATAGACTTCGTATTGTTGTACCTATTTATAAATACTCAAAACATTTTAAGTCCAATGAATGTTGTATTAAAATCTCACTTGTATAATGTCACTTCAGGTCAGTATACTCTTATGTCATTTTAAAAGTGGAGACATCCAATTAGCATGATGCGTGAGAAGAGAGAAATCTTTTAATTATTAGCACTGTCAGCTGCTAATAACATGTAGTGTCAGTGGCAGATGAATGAAATGTGCATACTAAGCATTGGTGGAATGATACAGACAAGGAAAAACCAAGTGGTCGGCTAAAACCTCGTCACAGCGACACTTTGTCCACCACAGATCCAACATGGACTGGCCTGGAATTGAACCTGGGCCTCCACAGTAAGTCATACAAGAATGAAGTACAGACATAGAAACAGGCATAAAAATTATCAGTGCAGATTGATGGGTTAAATAAATTTGATAATAGGTGTTCTGTACATATGTATGTATATATGTGTAACATATATATATATTTTAATTTCTCGACTGCATCACATGGGCTGCCGTGAATGGATGATTGACTGAGGAACTTGAAACCTTGCTGCTTTTTGCAAACACAACAGCCTTGATGTTTTTTAACCCCTTTATGGGCATTGAAGTGGCCTGCTGCTCTGCATAGAGTGACCACTACATTTGCATTAGGGCTATACTGACAGGCAAAAAGCTGCCTGAAACTGAAGCTAATGTGGCAAGTGAAATTATACCGGTGATAATCAGAACTTGCAAGCACAACCTGTTATGGTCAAATACAGACTGCATTACCTGGCACAGCCTTCACTTAACATTTCTGCAAAACCATTTTATTGTATTACTTATATGGTCTCTGATCAAGAGCTGTAGTGTGTACAATATGAAACACCATTATATATGAGTACCTTAGTTTGAATGCTTTAGTGCAATATATAGATAAGGAGACATGTTTATGACTTTCACATACACACAAAATTATGAGAAATGGAAAATAAATCATTCATGAATGTATTCATTTTTATCCAGTATTGCAATAAGAAGGCCCTCACTTCTATGGTACATTACGCAGTGCAGGTGGGCAGCTTGTAACTTAGTGTTGTGGAACAGCCTACTGGTCCTTTCTTCGTCTGACCCTTGCAGATGGGGCCGAGAGGCTGTCCTGCAACATCAGTAACAAGCTGCCAGTCTGTGCTAAGCAACATCATACAAGAGTGGCGAAAACCTAAACTACATCACGGCTGAAATCTCGCATTTCAATATAAAGGTTACCTCCAGTATGAGCATCTTTTGCTAATGAGCAAAACTTTACAATGTCACCAGTTCATTACCGGTTCTATTTATTTATATGTACATTATGTATAGTTTAGTAAATTTGTATTGTAGGCCAACAAAATGGTGTGACAGTACAAAAGTACATAGCCTGAAGACTGAATATGACATTTACAAAAGTCCTTTACATTTACATTTCCTGTAACTGTACATATTTATAATGCACAACAATGTAGCTCCACTTTTCATCATAGTTTCCAGTGACTTTCAGAAAGTAAAAATATATTTGTTCTCCCTTGGCTACTGCGGAAACAAATGATTTATTAGAGTGTAAGGTTCGAGAATAAATACAAGATTGTTTCAGTTGTGGGACACATTACTATTAGAAGACCAACATGTGTAAAAAAGCAAAATCATTTTCTCATATACAAGGTATATACAGTGAAACTCCATTTGTTTCTTCAGGAAGCACAGGATCTGAATACTAAATTGTGAAAATCTTAAACTGAAGAAACACAACGCTACATTGATTGATGTATGATATTTAAGAATAAACATTAAATGAGGGACAGGGCTTAAATCAAGGAACATTAAATGGTTGTTCTGCTTTAAGTGAACAATATAAATTGCAAGATTAGATCTGTATTGTCATTAAAATTAACACAATTCTTATTTTCACGCCCTACAGTCCACTTTAGCTGCTCCATGACTCCTCCCTCAGGTGCAGCAGACAGAATATAAGAATGGAACAGGAAAATCAGTACATACTAACCAGAGAAACACAGGACCACATACGTTTCACACACTCATTTTGGATATCTGTTGTTGGAGTTTGACCATGGTGAGGCTGGATGGCTGAGAAAGAATCAGCCTTAGATATTTCTAAGTACAACATTAGCACCAGTGTGGAGGAACTGCGGACAGCAATAAAATATCTAAGTGGTCTGAGCTGGAAAATTAATCATGTGTAGGGACATTATTTTATCTTACATCTATTTCTAATCCTTTCCTTTTAGCTCACTTAACTTACAAAATTTGTGACATGCAATGGATTTTTTTTTTGTTAGATGTGATACATGTCTGTGAGCTGAAGGAAAACATTGCCAGCACTTTCTTTAAATGTGGTTAGTAAAAACCTAATATCAATATACTGAACTAAAATGTGTGGATTCAGACTCACAGCAAATTGAAATAGCAGCCAGCATCGCACTGCCTGTCATCCCATGAAACAGTCTGAGTGCGGAGTGCCACGAGTTGTCAGATAAAGTAATGTCCATGTACCTGAAAATATTATGACCTCACACTCATGCAACAATTCCCTTGATGTATATCCTGTGTAACAATGTATCAAACGAAGATACTACATATATTCACGATTCTTTGAGCACCTAAGCTGCTGCCTTGCATTTTCCATGAGTCATACAACACTGTTTATTTTATGCTTTAAATGTTTCAAGAATTGACTATGCCTAGTATCCACAAAATATAAGTGAGAATGGTACATCGAGTGCCAGTGAATTTATGTGTATCACAAGAAGTTGCGAGACAAAACACTGCACTTGAGTGTCTGGAAGGTACCAGGTTCATATATCAACCTGCAGACTGGCTGTCTTGACTAACATTCTACACGGTCTTTTCCAGTCCAGTGCCTCGAAGTAAATGCTGTGATAATACCGAAGTACGCAAAGAAAAACCTGTCACAGTGTCACTTTGCCCACCACTTCTCTTGCATCAAATCTGGGCTCGGTGCATCAGAAAGATATTAATGCATTAAGTCAAATGCACATACAGCTTGATTTTGTTCTTGATTAGGTTTTTCTTTATTGATACATAAGTTTTTGTTTCAGCAGATTGAGAGGTTATCATGTGAACTAATTAATATGTGTTCTTTGGAAAAGTACACTATATCAAAGACTGTAACATTTAAAAAAGTGTTTTGATACTACAGCCAAATGTGAGTGCTGGCTTCTAAGTCATGGCCTCCTGGGCCCCCACAGGGTCTTACTTGCCATTGCACTGACTCATTTAAGTGCTATGCATAAGGGAAATGATCAAGCATATCTACCAATTATCCAACCACTTTATTCACAGATTTCTGCTCCATTGACTGTACTCTGTTCAGTGTTTTTATGTGCTTTCAGATGTGATTAAACTTCCTGTTTGGCAGAACAACCTGTGGCATTTTTGAAGCCAGGCAGCACATGAAAATATTTATGGGCACCATACCATATACAACCTGATTTTGGTGATGGGATAGTTTGTACCTTTTACTGTACAGTCCAAACCCTGTCAATATAAATTTTTGTTTCACTTATTAGGACCTTCTCATTAATTAAAAAAAAATGTGTGTCCATGTATGTCATATGCTTTAGAAGACTAATTCTAAAATTCTAAATTTCCAGAAATCCAGCTACAGATTGTTTAAAGTGCGAGCATATTTGAACTTACTATTACACGTGTTACAAATGTGCTTCTTCTCGGCTACGTGTGTAACAGTGTGTGTTTTTAAGTTATCGGCACGTGTGAAACCTTTACCACACACATTACAGATGTGAGACTTCATCCTACTATGAGTCAGAATATGTCCTTTCATAGAAAAGCTCTTACTGAATCTTTTACCACATTCGGAGCACACGTATGGCTTTTGCACAATGTGAGTCTGTGAATGACCCTGTAGGTGAGATTTCGTAACAAAACTTTGGAAACATACATTACACATATAAGGTTTTTCCCCTTTGTGAAGGTGAATGTGTGTCTTCAGGTTTGAGGACTGGTTAAAACCCTTCCCACATATGTCACACACATAAGGCCGGAGCCCTGTATGAATTAACAGATGCCTCTTCAAATCGTGTGGCCGCTTGAACACTTTACCACAGACACTGCAAACACGGCACTTCATGTGCCTCCTGGTACGCATCTTGGAAATGTATTCCTCCTCAAACACTCCATGTTCCTCCCCCACTTCCACTTTAACCATTGCTAGATCCAAAGGATGTTGCCAACTCACAGCAGTAGGGTAGGTAGGTTTATCCTAGATGAAAGAAGTTGGTTCTGTTATGTACTAGATAATTTGAACAGAAAGTTTGTAAGACCATAATGTCCTAATCACATAATGCCACAACATTATCAGATCAGTTGTACAGTGGCTGTAGTCATACTAATTCACAATATTATGGTGCTACAGAGAACACGTCACTTCAGGTACTGGAGATTAAGGTCTACTAAAAAAAAAAAAATAACTTTTCCTGGCTGAAAATGGCTGTGGTTGTAAATCATGTTTTACATTCCTGTCCCAGTCCACACAGGTGTATAATTTAACATCAACAGTGTATGCAGTAATGCTTCTGCTTCCCATGTCAGAGTTCCCTAGCTCACTCACCGGGCATTTTGTGATATTCCTCAGTCCCTCCAGATGTATGGCTAGTCAGTTCCTTAAAACAGGCCATGATTCATATCCAAACCAATTATTCTGCCATTTCTCATTGACCTAAGTAAGGTTTTAGAAAAAATAGTACAATGGTCAAACCAAATTCCATGACAACCAGTCAACTATTTCAAGAAATGACACTGGGGGAGGGGGGCATATAGAGACATACACATGCACAGAGACAGAAAGATGCACATATATTTAGCCGTAATTACGGAGCTCATAACTTCTTGCTTCTTTGCTGGTCCATTTAACACTGCTGTGTCAACTGCAGAAGTTATCTGTGTGAGAATATGGAAGGACGCAATCAAATAATTTTTTAATGTACTGTCACGGAATCTTCCTGGGGAAAATGTGGAACACCAACATAAATGTCATTCACGACAGACTCTATGGGCTGAGATTTGATTTCTGGACCTCCAGAGCATGAAAGAGTGCAGAACTTAACACAAAAGTTTGTATTTTAGTCTGGCAATGTATGACATCCAATTGGAATGCCCTAGTAGTACCAACAATATTACACTATGCCATTATATTTCAGAGCGGTATGTCATTTATAAGAAAAAATTTTGAAGCAGACGTCAGTATGGAGCTTCAGCTTATCAAAAATAGCAACACTCAAGATGTGTGACATTACAGAGCTCTCACTTATGTCTGTGTTGCGTTCCCTCTCAACCATTCAAAAATAAATTAATTCACGTTACAGACAGGTGGAAATTACAGATATCAACTGTTCATGAACATACCTCCAGTTCACTTTTTAACTCCACAAAATGGAGGGGATCTTCAACCTTCACTGCAACACCATTAGCAGACATACATGCTACTTCACTGTCTGAATCTTGTGCTTCCTCCTTTACTGCGGGGGCTTCCTCCATCATGGACTAAAATGATCAGATAAGTTGCTCGTCTAGATCAAAGTTCACACTAGCATGTACTTTAATATCTCGGCCTACAGGAGGAGCTCCATAATTTGTCAGATGATAGTCCTATGAGTTTTAACATAATGTAGGAACCTATGTGGTGTCAAACCCAAAAGACTCTCATCCATGACAGCCTGCATTTATAATCTGTAGTCATCATCTAGTAATTTTAGGATTAAACTGAGCATAATATGTGTATAAAGTGTATAATGGATCAGAGTGACAACAAATGCATACATAATTCTTGTTGACAAGTCCCTGTATAAAATGTGATGGTGGGTTCATGTGGTGATGGTGACAAACTTCCAGGTTCCCTCAAAACACATTTCTTCATGAGTTTTGATGCTTAACAGTAGCACAATTGGGGATTCTGTTCTTCTGGGATGTGATACTGCATCACTTGGTCACATCCTGTTAAGACCAGGTTCCTTCAAAATTTATTTCTTCATCTGCTGCAGAAAACTCTCGTACCACAGACATTACATAATCAAGCTAACTGTGCAGCTGGTGACGGGAATAATGCCACTAGTAGTGGGGTGGGATAGTATAGGGGCAATAAGGGAGACATTCATTCCAAGCAATACAGGATGGTGCTAAAATTCACATTCTTACTGCATATACAGTTGTGGCATGTAGTACTCGCACAATTACAAATTTTGGTAATTTGCACATATAATGACAATGGTCATCTCCTTCAATAAGCATGTACTTAATGGACTGAACTGTTATTAATTTATAGTTCCTAACTACCCTAGAAACTCCTTTGATATCCTTCAATGTCATTAAATGTCACTCCACCGCCAACTATGTTCCTCTACGTAATTTGTGACACTAAGGCTGAACAGCTTGCATTGCAATGAAGGTAAAAAGGTATAAGCTGTACCTGTGCTTTAGATCAAGATAAAGTAAAGCTCGATTAAGCACCAGGCCATGAAGACACAAGAAGCAGTGGAATTATAACTTCCAATATCATGACATAAACAATCACTCAAAAGCTAGTGCCCAAGAATTTGCCTGGAAAGAATGAGCCAAGTTCTGAGCTGAAATTCCAACCAAAACCTTCCAAATACCAATCATGTATCACTACTGCATTCTCATTCTTGGAGAAAGGAAACGTAAAAACATTTTCTATATTTATGCATGGAATATGTTTATACTTTCTTCAGGACCGTTCATGATTATGGTCCAAAAACCTCTGGATACATGAAAAGGTCACAAGATAGTGCCAAAAAAAAAAAAAAAA
>Ga0131853_10006606_pt1 | contig 20941 bp, 22 predicted proteins | sample TergutLab28metaG_FD_92764 | JGI IMG/M metagenome (GOLD analysis project Ga0131853, IMG submission 92764) | Labiotermes labralis P1 segment gut microbial communities from Petit-Saut dam, French Guiana - Lab288 P1 (version 2) (version 2) | ecosystem: Host-associated > Arthropoda: Insects >...
AAGGGCAAGCCCAATTACTTTAGGACTCTCTGCAATAAATATGCCTTTCTCCGGCTCAAGCCGGTTGCGCAACTGCGCTTGCGTCAAGCTCGCAAAGACATCCAAGCCGGGTAAAGAAAAGTCGGTTATTTCGATTATGTTGGGCATGGTGTCTCCTTGATTTTACAAAACCACAATTGTAATGCCGTGGTTTGACCTTGTGTAGTCCCTGTCGCGCAAAAGCGCGGGACAAGCTTCGACCGCCACGCGGGCGTCTGGAAAGAATGGCGAAAACTCCTCCCCTGGTACAAAAGCTTTAATTCTCCCCGCGCGCTGGTGTGCTGCGAGAGCCGACTGCACGCCATGTCGGATTGCCCCGCCTTTGCCGGTTGACCCATAGCCGTGAATTAGCTTTAGAATCTTGAATCGCTTTGACTTCGCGGAGCGGATTGACTGGTCCATCCTGATTATTGCCTGCTCTATGGTCGGCATTCCCTGCTCTATGTTTGCTATATGTATACCCATCTTTAACGCCCCTAGACTTGTGTAACTTAAAGTTTTATTATATATAAGTCAAACCACAAAAGTAAAATCCACCCGCGTGTGGCTTTCAATTCGCTGGCTTAGTCTGTACCCCCACGACCCAACATATGTTTATAAAAAGGCCGATTGATTATAGCGGGGTGAATGCTATGAGTAAATTTCTACGTTTGATGACCCTTTGGTTGTGGGGCGGCTTTGTTTTCTACTGCATAGAGCTTTTGTGGCGCGGGTACAGCTATCCTTCAATGTTCGTTGTCGGCGGTGTGTGCTTCCTTATAATCGGCGGTATAAACAATTATCTTCCTTGGTCAATCGGGCTTGTGTGGCAATCCCTGATAGGCGGGGCTGCGGTAACTGTCATAGAACTTGCCAGCGGGATTGTCCTAAACATCTGGCTGGGGCTTGGGATTTGGGATTATTCCCACCTACCGTTTAATATACTGGGGCAAATTTGCCTTCTCTACAGCCTTATATGGGTCGTCCTATCAACAGTCGGGATATTTTTGGACGATTATTTGCGCTGGAAGCTTTACGGCGAACAGAGACCAAAGTACACGTTAATCTAGGATATATGATATAGATAATGGAATTTTGATTAGCTAGATTCTCGACCGATATTCCGCTTGAATTTAATCAGATAAAGCCACCGAAAACATCCCTGCTCAGATGAAATCGGTGAGGGGCTTAAGATGAAAGCGAGGATTTTCTGTTCATGTCACTCAGAGCTTTTAAGTAGCTTTCGCCAACAGTTTCGATATATGCCATAGCCGGAATCGCTCCCCAGAGTGGAACCGCCATAAATGGAGTAGCTAAAACCCCAAGCGCTATGTTACTAGGCCTCTCGTGTTTTGCTGCGCCAATATCAAATATTTTGTCCAGTTCTGCTAACATGGCTACACATAAACCATGCACTAAAGGTATAGACACAAATGGCAGAAAAGTAGCTTTCATTACCTTCTTGGAATATTTTTTTATGCACTCTTTACTCTGTGTGACAAGTATTTTTGTTCTATCTTCGCCCATCTCGCACACCTCGCTTCTTATTATAAGTATAACACACATACCACTATAGCAACAACCGCACGGTGAAATAATACTCACAGGCAACGCGCCATGCACTTTGTGATCTCAAATGCACTCAGTCTAACCTCAACGACAGTATTTGGGATGTTGTTCATTTTGCTTGGCATAGGTCTGATTGCTCTGACAGTATTGCTGCACATGAGGGACCAAAAACAAAGTCTTGTCAAACCAAGCAAACGTGGTTTTTGGATAGTCACCGCTATGAGCGCTTTTACGGTACTTGCCATGGTTTACTGGCAGCTATGGGCTTTCAGGGTGTAAGTCGCTAAAATTCTATTATATAAACGGATGCCCAAAATGAACCGGCGGGCATCCGTTTATTGTTAGCAACGATAAAAAATTTAGCCAAACTTCATGCGGATGCTGTGCTGCCCCTCTTGAAGCAGAGCATATTGATTATATAAGTATTGACATTGTCTGCACTCTACTGTTCCGAACGCATCCCCCGCCACCCTCAATATTATCAGCACGAACAAAATATCAATACAGCTGCAAAACATTGCCCAGCATTACAGTGCCAGCACTGAAAAACCCCTCTGGCTCCAGCGCGTAGATATGTACTATGACGTCAATGATCTCGCCTCCCAGCCTTGCAGTCGGATAAAGTCCGGCCACATACTCACCTGGGCGAAGCAGACCGCTTCTATATATTGTGTTGCCGTCTTGGTCTATAACCTCGCACATCAGGTATACGTCATTTCCCAGCGGGTTTGTGAGATAAAGCCCGACCGAGCCGTCTTCTTGCTGGTACATAACGCTTGCAATCATAAACGTGAAATTGCCAGCATCAAACCCCACATGCCCAATTCTTTCCGGAGGCTCTGGGGTGCCGGTTACAGCGCCCGGTTCAAAAGGCGGCGGCGTATGCTGTGGCCGGTAGTTGACAACAAAAAAGATGGCTACCGCAAGCGCGAGCGTGCAAACGGCTGAGGCGACTATCGTGAGCATCTTTCGCTTAGCGTGTGTTTTGATGCGCGTAGGTTGTTTTCTCAAGGCTTTACACCCCGCTATGCACATTTATAATGACCGGGAACTGAGACTCCATCATTGCCCGGTTATTGGTGTGGATATCGTAGAAAATCAGATATACAGTAGCGCTGTACACTCCCGGCGGGATAGTAGCGCTGTTGGGGTGCTCTGTAAACAGGAGGTTATCGAGCTGATAGCCCGGCGGAATGGCCCCTGACTCGGCGATGACAGTGCGATGGTTTTCGGGGTTGTACTGCGGGCTGGCAAGCAGCCTTTGCTGGTCTTCGTCCAGCCTGCCCGTGCTGCCCATAACCTCTATTGCCTGGGCGTCGGTAAAATGCAGTTGTATCACCACACTGTGGTTCGACGTTCCTGGATTTATGAAATTGAATATCCCCTCGCCCGTGGCGAGATTTAGATTGATTTCACGCTCAAACTCAAATGTTACAAAATTCATATCGTCTCTTGGGGCGATAATGTCGCCAGTTGGCCTAATACTTGAATCAATAGGCACAGGTGCAAAAATAGGAAGGTCGCCGGGGCTTATACCGGGAATAAGAAACAGTAACGCAAGCAGCAAAGGCAGCGGCAAGATCCACCACGGTATTGCCATGGACGAGATTGCGCCCGCGGCGTAACTCTGAAAAATAACGCCGGTGTTGCTGCCGGCAAGGCCGCCCAAGTTCACGCCCCGGCCCTTAATCTCGGCTACTACCCCGCAGCACCCGATGACGCCGCCATCGCAGTACGCGGCAATCCCGCCAGCCGTGGATCCGCCGGTTGTTTTAATAACACAGTCTACATTCAGGTTATAGACTTCGCCTTGCAAGTAGCCGAAAAGGCCCTTCGCGTTCGTGTCGGCAGACTTAACTACGAAGTTGCTTATCGTGTACCCGTTGCCATCAAACAAGCCTTTAAACGCTTTTGAAGGGTCGCTTCCTATTGGGGCCCACGCTTTTCCGCCAAGGTCTATGTCGCCCTCGAGGCGTATGAACGCGCCCATGGCCTCGCGCTCACCCCCGTTGACTTTCCCGGCGAACTCGATTAAGTCTGCCGATGTGTAAATTGATGTAACCTGGGGCTCATTTGCCGTTTTGCTTTCCCCTAAAGCCCCCGCACCGACACCGACCGGAGCCTTCTCCAGGTATCGTGAATAGAGCTTGGAACTGGCAACGTCAAAGAACCATTTTTCCGAGTTAAATAGCATGACCTGGGAGCCGCCGATATACTGCCAGCGCTCTTCCATATCGAAGCCAAGTTCCTTGGCGTCCTCCGATTTTGTGACTGTATCATGGTGCCTTGCCAGCGTCGCGTCCTGCAAGGCGCCCAATTGCTTACTGCCATCCGGCTCACTGTGGAAGTAGTATGATTGACTGACATCTCCCGTACCTGAACCTGCAACGCCTCCGCTTAGCTTGCTTGCCCGACCGCTGTAATAGCTGGTAGAGATTTGCCCTGCGTTTTCCCCCACGAAGCCGCCGGTAGTTTTTTTGCTTGCTTTTATCTTAACCAAGCTGCAACAATTTGTGATATCACCGCGGTTGAGCGCAGTAAAGCCTCCGACATGCCCGGTTTGCTGCTTCTTCATAGAATAAGTGCCCCCTTGTACTGCGGGTTTATATGGTACGCAAGCGAAGATATTGAAGCTGACCAATATCTCCGCTTGCGGCCTCTTAAGTAGTGCGAAAAGTTATTGTTTGGCTAGGCTGGTTCCCAAGAAACAACGACTCTGCCGACCAGGCGGAAATTGGGCCAAGAGCCATCGCCGGGTGCTCCGTCAGGTGTGCCGCTGAACGCGAAGTATACACTGTCGGAATCACCGTAGGCCAAGTTAGGAGATGCGGCAGAAGTGTTTGCCGTTGGGTTTGTCAACACTCCGGCGGCGGTCAGCGCGGACGCGTTTGTACTGTGGAACCCGCCCACAACGTTGTCGGCGCCCGGTGCGGAGTTGAACATTGTGCTGCCGGCACTGCTGCCGGGTTCCATCACGTAATTGAAGGAAACATCCAGCGGTACATTGTTGGTGCTGTTGTTTGTCACGCCGATGCGGTTGTTGACGCCGTTGATAAACTCGGGGCGCCAGTGAGGGCTGTTGGTTGTCCGCGTTGCGAGATTGACCGTATCGAGTGTGCCGTGAACTGTGACATTGGTAGAGAGGACGCTTGTGTGGTTGCCGTGGTCAAAGACAAATAGCATATCGCCCCACTCAATATCCACAGCGAAGGTTCCGGGGTCTTCATCAAGGCCGATAACCCGCGCCTGAACTGCTCCGCTGGCGCTTCCTGTGTCTCCGCCTGCGCCACTAAGCGCGCCAAACGCAAAATATTCATTACTGCCCATTATGAATGTGAAGTTGCTGCCGTTGATGGTAGGAGTAATTATAGCGGGGACCCCGGCCGGGCTATTGCCGAAATGGAAGACTCTAAGAGCACTGGAATCCACTCCGGGGGGGATTGGCATCGTTACGGCCACCCGGAACCCAAAAGGCGTGGGGATGGTGGCGCCGATGTTGTCTTCCAGCGTGATGCTCGCGAAGACGGCACTCGCCGCACTGAACTCTGCTGTATCGAAGTCTCCGGCGGGAGGAGCACCGTCGATGACCACGGTGACATTAGCTGTCTCGGCCTGCGCTGTGATAGAACTTACGTCGAAGAACGAGTCCGCGCCCGGCTCGACACGCACAGTTGCCGGGGTACCAGTGAATGGGGCGTCAACAATAACAGAGCCTGCAGTAACGGTAAAGGGAACCTCCGTCATGCCGGCGTTGAAAATACTAAGCTCCGGGGTTGCTGGGTTGAGGGTCACCGGTATCTGGCCTGGGGTTGTGCTCGGATCTATTGCGATAACCAGCGTTATCACAAGGCCATCCCCGCTAAAATTCTGCATTGGGTTGGCCATACCGAAATTCATTCTGCCATTGAGCGGGTTAAACAGCGGCAACGGCATAATCGAGTTGCTCAGATCGTAGTCCGCAAAAGAGCCGACAAGAGATAACCCTGTGCCCAAAGAGAACTGTATAGTGCCACTGGTAAAACCAGGGTTTCCGCTCAGGGTTACGTCAATTTCCACCGTGTCGCCGGGCGCCCCCGTTGCAGTGCCGATGGTGAAGTGCATCCCGCCCGGGTCAGCCTGAGCCACAATGCTTATCATGCTGACCATCATCACCACCGCAAGGATGGTGGCTACAAGCCTTTTGCTAATAGCTTTCATGACTTTACCTCCAATTTAAGTTGTTGTTCTTGCCGTTTTGATTACAGCCCCAGGATTATCATCCGCAATGCCATGATATCCAAGTCGTTGACAACACCGTCTTCGTTGACATCAAGCGCTCCAAAGTTTACAACGTTATCATCCATACCCAGCAAATAAAGCCGCAGTGCCATCAGGTCGAGGTCGTTCACTATACCGTCGCCGTTTATGTCTCCGGGTAAAAAGCTGCCACCGCCACCTTGAAGCTGTGTAATAGCGTCTGCCACCTGTTGCGGTGTAGCCAAGGGGTTGATTATCACATTGAGGGCAACTTGACGCGCGTTCTGGTCGGCTCCATCCTCGAACAGCGCACGGATAAGCTGGGTCTTATTTGCATGCACGTAAAGCGGTGGTTGGGCGCCTGGGTGAGTACTCCCGCCGTAATTTGGGGTTAGGCCAAGATCGCAATTGTCACGTGGCCACCGCATTGTGTTGCCCATTATAAAGCGAACTACGTCTCCATCAACGATTTCATACCCCTGCCAGCGCAGATGGTGGTTTACCGTAGCCCGCCATTGTATTTGATTTGACCATGGGGCTTGATTTTCAATAAAATAGCTCCCGGTTCCAATAGAGTTGGCCGGTCCACCATGCGGTCCGAATGGCCTGCCTTCAAGGTACAAGGGTGGATTTGGCGGTTGGTTCCAATTCGGATTTACGCCGTATAAATGGCTTAGCTCATTGTGTTGAATAGAGTGCTCAATACCCCTAAGTACCAGTGCTGCGCGCGCGGCACCAATTACGCTAGTGCCTTGAGGCACTGTTACTTGGGTAGGTTCTACGTAGAAACCCTGCCCAAGGTTGAAACCCTCAAAGCTGACGATGACAGTGATGTCGTCGGGACCAGGGCCGGAGCCACTATTGCCGTTACCGCCGGCTACAAAAACAGAACCGTTGCTGGCAGTAGTATGCGGGAGGCGATCCCCATTGAATAGGCTCGACATCGTTATAGGGGTCAACGAAACGGTTACGTACTCTCCTTGCGGCGCACCCGGAAGTATCCTAAACCGAACAGTTGCAAGAGCCCCTGTGTTTTCCGCGTCAAAAATGTTCGTTGACCCGAGATCAACAGCAAAAGCCATCCGAAGAGGAAAGAGGGAGGGTGGGGGCGAAATCGCAACCAAATCATCCAAAACATCGGTGTGGTGGGTAACGCTCACCGCCTCCAAGGCGTCAAAATCAAAACTCACAAGAAATGTAGCCCTGGTTACACCTGGATTTTCGCTTAGGTAAACCGTGAGATCTACATAATCACCCACGGCTCCTTGAACGGAACCACCCTCAATATGACCCGGCTGTGGAGCAGCCAACGCCTGCACACTTATCACGCCGACTAACATTGCCATAACAATCACGACCGACGCCAGCTTTTTGCTAAAAGTCTTCATGCTTTACCTCCATTCTAAAATTGTCGTTTCGTTGCAGGTTAGAGTCCCAGAAGAATCAGTCGCAGCGCTACGACATCCAGGTCGTTCACTACACCGTCACCATTGACATCCAGCGCTACGAAGTCTACGACGTTATCGTCCATGCCCAGAAGATAGAGCCGCAATGCCATCACGTCGAGGTCGTTCACTACGCCATCGCCGTTAATGTCACCGGGCAAGCCACCCTGCCCACCGCCCGGGATAACATGCGGGTTTCTAAAGTCCAGGTTTGCGTCGTACATGTTGTAGAGGCTGGCTCGTTCCCGCACAAAGCGGTCGTAGGCAACAAGGGCATAGGTCGCCTGGTCGGTTGCCATTAAACTATCGCCGCCTGTGTGTATAAACCCACCCGTCGCCGGGTCAAAGAACCGCAGCATGGTGCTTACCGGGTTACCGCCGGGCTTGACAAACCTCGCGTCGTTGACCGGATCAATTCCCAGAGAGGTCAGCGCTACAACCACCTGCGCGGGGCTTTGGACATTGTCAGCACCCCAAAGGCCCGAGCCGGACCAACCACCGTTTGGTAATTGAGTACGTGACAGTTCCGCTAAAGCCCGCTGGGTTGCGGCCTCAACACCCGGCAAATCCCTGTGAGGCGCCAGCGCTTGTAATGCCATGGCGGTCATGTCCGGGTCGGCGGCCAAGTGCGGGGCATGGCCGGGGCTGTGATTGCCCAGGTCCCAGCCGCCGTTATTTAGCTGCACATCAAGAATCCATTGGATCCGCGCTGCATCCGTTACCGGGTTTGAGGCGGTAGTACCGCCTGCCCACCGTCTGTCGGAAGGTCGGTAGGGGTTAGCCCAACTGCGCGAATTCAGTGCAATCTGCGACCATATCGGGCCGTTAATACCTTGCCTCTCGCCGTACATAGCCATGCTCGAATAGCTCTCCCTGTTGTTTAGAACCGACATAAGATCGTAGCTGTGCCCGTCCACCACAAAGTTAGACGCGTCCACACCCAGTGCGGTCAGCGCAACCACGAGACGTGCGTTTTCGGTAGACTGCACTGCATTTCCGAGCCGGACCTCGCGCCTGTTGGTAGCGGGATTTAGCACCCAACCCGCGTCCGGATTATTCGGGTCGTTATGCTCTGCAAGCCCCCGAATCATCGTGCGTATATTCTCGAGGTATCCTTCGAAATATCCGGCAGGCACACTTCGGTCACCGCGGGCAAGGGCAAGAACCGTCCACTCGCCGGCAATGGTGCCAAAGCCCGGCATGGGGACACTGTTTACCAGACGGCCCAGCGCGGCTTCCAGATAAAAGCTAACATCCATGGGCGGCCCGTTGTTTCTTTGCGTCGGCACCGCGAGTGCGGGTGTCGCTATTCCCAGTAGCAGCGCTACTGCGACAATAGCGCAGAGAAACTTTTTGCCATAAATTTTCTTCATAATCCACCTCCTGTTATTGGGATCTTCCGAGCTATCAAGTTTGTTCAGTCAGGTAACACTCCTTTTCCGGTGGTAATTGGCCGCAGATATTTCCTGCACACTTGCTTTCCTCGCGAGTCTCTACCAAAATGTCGGCAAGGGACCACTATGGGCCGGGGCGTAATTTCGCCAAGATTGTGTACCCCTGGATGGAGTGCTCCCGAAGGCTCGCTCCCAGAGATCTCCAGTAGTTCCCGGCGCGGGTATGTCCGCAGGATGAGCAAACGCGGCGGATACCGTTAAGTTATGGGGCGGCATAATAAACTCAAACCTATAGTGGCGCGCAGCGATATTGGTGGCATTGCGAACAGGCCAGTGGTTAATCGTCACAACGCCCCCGCCGACCAGGCCGGGGTTTACAAACCTCAGCGAGTCCGGTTGCATACGAAAACCTGCATGCGGCAACAGGGTCAGAACAACCGTGTCGCCTGGCCGCGCCCATTGCCTGTTATTGCCGAAAGCATCGGTCACGGTCATGGTACCATTGCTTAACTCAGGAGTTCGTATCACGTAGTGGTCTTCGCCGGAGAGGAGAGCAAAACTCAAGGAGATTATTATATCGGCGCCCGGCGCAAAATTCGCTACTGCATCTCCCGTGGCTCGCATACTAAACTGAAATACGTTAGGCAATGGCTCAGTAAGCGATGATGCGCAAATTCTATCAGGGGAACCAAGCCCGTTTGTGAACATAATTGCACCGCTTGAACCCGGCCCGACAACCGGTCCCGCCGCAAATTCGTCATCAGGGATAACGCGAATTTGAATAACTTGATTGTGGCTGGCATGCACTTCTTGCCTGCTCCAACCGCTGTTTGTGGTTACATTGCGCACCTCAACAGTGCCGCCAACTGTCGGGACAACACGTACCCTATGCGTAGTCGAAGCCTCAGCAACATCTGGCAATACCCCAAACGCAAGCGAGGCCGCGACCACCAAAGCCAGTAGTTTCTTCAAAATCTTCATCCCACAATTCCTCCTTAATCTGTCCTTATCGCGGCTATGGGGCTAATCCGCATGGCCTTTATCGCGGGCAGCAGGGACGAGAGCAGTGCTATTGCCCCCGCGAACAATATCCCACCCAACGCTAGCCAAAACGGAATAACACTGTACAAGTTCATCCCGGCGAGGATAATAGGCAGGATGAGCTGCACCAGAAAACTGAGCCCCAGCCCCAGAATCCCGCCGATAATACCCACAATCATCGCCTCGACCAGGAACATTTTGGCTATGTCCGAGAGTTCGGTACCTAGCACCTTGAGTATACCCACCTCCCGGGTGCGCTCAGTGATCGACATAGTCATGGTGTTCGCGACGCCAAAGGCCGAGGCTATCATGGCAATCGCCCCGATCGCTCCCAATAGCCCCTGCACCTGCCGGGCCTGGTTGCTTAGCGCCTCCAAAACGTCGTTCAGCGAGTAGGTGGCAAACCCGGCATCTTGAATGATTTGCACCACCTGCTGCACCTCGCTCATCTCATACACCTTGACCCAGACAAGGTCGTAAGTCCTTCCGCCGTCTTCGTTCGCGGCCCTGGCGATTCGCTCCTCCCGAGTCATGCCTTCGGTGGGCGCACCGCCGCGAGCGGGAACAAAACCTTGGTTGGCATCAATCCATTCTTCCAGCCGCGTCGCGTCCAGGAAGATGGACGACGTGAAAGTGTTGTTCTGCGTCGAAGTCGTGCCGGTCACCAGCAGCGGGTAGGACGCACCCCCTGGAATTGCCCGCCCGTCCGGTCCCGCTACCTGCTCACCTGAGATGTTGGAAAAGTCAAAAGTCAGCCGGATATTCGCTTCTAGCGGGTCGATGAGGGGGTTGCCCTGTGCGTCGAGGGCCTGGCTCCAATTGTCGTTCGGGTTTTGGAACCTGCCGCCCAGGTCGGATGTCACCATAACTTCCGGTCTCATGCGGATTCCATGTGTCGGCATCACGCCTTCCTCCGGCGTCAGCAGAAAGCTTTCCGCTGTCGAGAGGTCGATGCCGTAAAGCTGAACTATACTCACGTATCTGCCGCTTCGCAGAAAGGCGTTGCTTTGGATGACGGGTGTGACTGCCTCCACCATCTCCAGCGAGTTTATAGCTTCAACGGCTCTGTCATTCAAGATGGCAATCCGTGTTTGAGCAGCCCTGTCCGGCATTACGTGGATTTTGGTCAGGCTGCCTATCTCCTCCAAGCTCTGGCGGAAGGCCTGCTCAAAACCAATGCCAATAGAAATCAGAACGATAATGCACATCACACCGACCGTCATGGACAACGAAGTCAAAAGGGTGCGCGTCTTTCTGCGCCAAAGGTTTATGCAACCCATGCGCAGCAGGCTGGAAAGCTTCATATCATCCGCCGCCCCCTAAAGACTTTTAGGTAGTACCAAACTCCGCTGCCAGCACCCAGCAAGGTAAGACCGGTCGCTGCCGCGTTTACCACGCCAGGGGCAGCTCCGGCAGCTGGCGGCGGTGGCGGCGGTTCCGGTTGGGGTGGCGGTGGCGGTGGGGCTACATTCAGGCGCAGATAGATCTCCTCGGTGAAGAGCTCGCCGTCACTGTCCTCGAAGTTTAGAAGAAGTCTGCCTATAAATTCCCCGCTTATGGGGCTGACCACCTGAACATCCGCGTCAAGTGTCCCCGCCGGCAGCAGGTCGCCGCCGAAAAAGCTCTCGTACATACGAATGCCGTCTGCAGCGGTAACGTTGAGATTATATAGCCTGCCACGCCCCATGTTGATGACATTCAGGTTGACGACAATCGGCATCCCTTCCCTTTGCTGTCCAAAAATGATGGGTTCGTCTATCAAAAGCCGTACCGGCTGCCGTATGGGAATCACTATGCTTTGCACTCTGGAGTCGGACACGGACTCCGCGTTTGTGAAGTTAAGCTCAACCCTTATGGGGCTGGGCCCCGATGGGGCCGCGCCCCGCGCCGTAATGTGAAAGTCAAGCCACTGAGTAGTGCCCGGCTCCAGGCGGTCGGCAAAGGCGGTGTCGCTATGGCCACTAGTGAGTGTGAGCGAATCGTGGTTGGGTAGATTAATAGCAACCGCTATATTGTAAACTCGGTAAGCAGCCGAGTGGTTGTGCATAGAAACGCGCAGTACCGCGTTGTCGCCTGCCATCAAGCGCGGGACAGACTCATCGTTCACCAGCAGCTCATACCCGGTTATGGTTATGACCGGTAGCTCAGCCTCCTCAAAGCCGTCCACTACCTGGATGTGCGAGGTGAACGTGCTTATACCCAAAATCCCGTTCTCCCTGTGAATCGCGCGAAACTCAATAATTTTTATTCCACTTGTCGCGTAAGGCGAGACCCTGAAGGTAAAATCCAGCGTAACCTCCGCCCCGTTTGCCATGTCCGCTAAGTTGCGCCCGTAGTTCAGGTGCTGCGCCACAAACGGGAACTCCTCAACATCGCCGGAAACAACCGGCGCGACTGTGATATCTGTTAGCCTGCCACCCATGTTTACAACCGGTATGTGCATAGTTACAAACTCCCCCGGTCTGCCAATGGGCGTGGGCACAATCCCGCGGCCATCTACAGTACCGGCTACCTCGAGCGGCCCGCCGACTGCGACAGGGGCCGGGGGAAAGGCTTCGTGGCCATCTTCGGTAATAGTGACGTGGACACCGACGGTGAACGTCACATTCTCTGCTATGCTAGCGCCAAAAGGGCCGGCATCCCGCCAAACGGTAGCGGATATTGTGAAGTTGATAGGGTAGACGCCCCTCGCGGCACGCTGCGAGATTCTAAAGTCGTAGAATATAGTTATAGCGTCGTTAAAGGACATATCGCGCAGTGGCCGCAGGTAACTCGCGTGTATTACGTCAAAAGGCCAATCTTCGGTGATGTCGGGTTCTATGGTTATATTGGTAAGGCGAAAGTTCTCGGTTGGAACTTCTTCCTGGTTGACCGCGAGGGGCAGAACAATTCTAACGGTGTCTCCGGGCGCACCTCGTGGTGACTGGGCGCCGATGTCCCTAAGCACTAAAAGATTCTCGTTGCTTGGAGTGAATTCCGGCAAATCATCGTCCGCGGCCGCAGTAAGAGAGACGCCGGCCAACAAAACCAGAACTGCTATCCACGCCATAATACGCCGCAAAGCGTAACGCTTCATAAGTGTCCTCTACCTCTCCTTTGAATATGCGGTACACTTATTACTCACCCAAGCTGGATTTGGCCGTCCAGCATGACGACCTCTCTGTCGGCGTATCGCCGCATTTCCGGGTCGTGAGTAACGAGCAGAAAGGTCGTACTCCACTCCCGGAATATCCGGATTAATAGTCGCATGACTTCATCTCCTGTTTTTGTATCCAAGTTGCCGGTCGGCTCGTCAGCGAAAACAATGTCCGGCATTGTAATAATTGCCCGCGCAATACCCGCGCGCTGCTGCTGCCCACCAGAAAGCTGCGATGGTTTGTGCAACGCATGCTCAGCAAGACCGACCAGCTCAAGCATTTTCATCGCCTTGTGCTTAGCCTCCCGCGCAGAAACCCCGCAGAGTGTGAGGGGGAGCGCGACATTCTCAAGGGTCGAGTACTGGGGAAGCAGGTTGTACGACTGGAATACAAAGCCCACATGTTTGCGCCTAAAACGGAGTCGTTGGGTTTCACTCATTACTTCTATCCGCTTGCCCAGCAGCGCAATCTCGCCGCTTGTAGGCCTTTCCAGCCCGGCCAGCAGATTTAGAAGAGTGGACTTGCCCGAGCCGCTTCTCCCAGATATGCATAAAAACTCACCCGGCTGGGCGATTAAGTCGACTTTTCTTACCGCTTGCACTCGGTGGTCGCCCACATGGTAGTCTTTGAAAACCGCTTTGGTGCGAATCGCCGGGGTCATGCGAGACCCTCAGCTTTGGTAGAGGGCGGCAGCGTATAGTGCTTTGCTTCGCCAACAAGACCAAATTTGACCTTGACTCGGTCGAGCTTGCGTGTCCAGGGCGCAGCCAACGCCCACAACACAAGAAATGTGCAAACCCCATGGCTGAGGTCGAAGAGAAAGCTTGATATGTAAATCGAGACAATGGTCTGCCAGGTAATAACACTCACAAACCCAAAGAGGAAATAGATGTTCATAATCCACCCGAAGAGGAAGCCGGTCAGTAGCCCGTAGAGGCAGAGGCTCATCGGGGCGTGGTCGGTAACCCGCCGGGCGAACTCAAGCAGGTCGCCCCGGTTTGTCCCGGTTGGGCAGATGCGGCCCCAGCGCTTGTTTGTGAAGTAGGCCTTCCCGGCCTTCCCCCGGAAGAAGCCGGCGTTGTAGAGAACCCCCGCGATAAAGGCAATCATCCCCCAAGAGAACATCTGCCATGGCGTCCATGGTCCCTGGCCGAACAGGAAGTTGCTTACAAACGCTGCCAGCGCACCCGTTATAAATCCGGCCTCTGGCCCGAAGGCAATTGCCGCGATGATGATTACTGCACTCAGCGGTCTGAAATGCGGAATGGGTATGATGGCGAACGCAGCCCGCCCAGCAACCCCGATAGCGGCCATAACCGCGATTGGAATAAGGTCCCTTGCTTGAGCCTTGCGTTTGTCATAAACCAGCATAAACGGGACTGTCGCCGCTAACAGAAAGAACATCCCGAGCAGGATATGCGCGTTGCGCACCGTAAAGTGGCGGACAGTGCCGTCTTCTATCAGCATCAACGGGGGGCGGTTATACTCGAAGTATCCGTACGCTGCGAGCAAGGCCGGCAAGATAACACAGATTACCCCGAATGCTACTGTTGTTCTTTTGCTATAAAAGATTCGCGACAGCACGCGACCACCTCCTCGCAGGTTATTGCGTCCGGGAAATACTCCCGGGCTATTTGGTTGGCGGTCGTGGTGTAAAACCGGTTGCCGGAGAAAAAGGCGTGGGGGGTGTCCTCCGAGACGATGGTACCATCGAACAGCAGGGCACACCGTTTTGCGCAGGAGGCGGCGAAGTCGAGGTCGTGAGTGACCACCAGCAGCGCCACCCCGGATTCGTATAGCTCCCGCAAAATGCCGATAAGTTGGCGCTTCATATATGCGTCCAGCCCTTTGGTGGGTTCGTCCAAAAGAAAGGTGTCGGCTCCGCGCACTAGCAACTTGCAGATAGCGGCCCGCTGCATCTCTCCGCCGCTTAGGTCATACGGGTGCCTGTCGTAGAATTTTTCCAGTTCCAGACGCTCGGCCCATCTATCCACCAGGTTGCGATTACCCTCAGCGCTGTCCAACAAGTCTTCCCGCAGCGTGTCTTGGGTGAACATTGACTGCGGTTGTTGTGACAACATTGCGATTTTTGCCCCCCGCGCTGTTTTCACTCGCCCTCGCTGAGGCTTCTCAATCCCGGCCAGTATCTTTAACAGGGTGGTTTTGCCCGAGCCGTTGCCGCCCACCAGGCAGAGAAAATCCCTCTCTTCCAGAGAGATGTCCAGGCCGCGGAGTACGTCTGCGCCCTCAGGCGTGTAGCGGAACCAAAGCTCACGGCTGCGCAGCACAAGTTTTGATCGGCTGCGGATCTGCGGTTTCTCCGGTGTGTTTTCCACCGGTATTCTGCCCTCCATGATATCACTAAGGCAGGTACGGGCATCACGGATGGTCAGCGGGATTTCGTCCGCGGCGCTCAGCTCACCAAAAATGCGTACCGGTGTGGGCAGCCCAAAGTATATCCGGTGCCTGTTCTCATTTCCGGCCAGCTTTTTCGCCAGCTGGGTAGGCGGCGCGTTTGCGATCAGCCGCCCGCACTTCATTACAAGCACGCGGTCGGCGGTGGGCAGAACCTCCTCCAGCCTGTGCTCAGTGAGAAGTACCGCCACTCCAAGCTCCTTGTTTATCCGCTTGACAGCGTCCAGCAGGGTGCGCGCGGCGATGGGGTCAAGCATACTGGTCGGCTCGTCCAAAATTAAAAGCTGCGGGTTCATGGCCATGACTGAAGCTAAGTTCATCATCTGCTTTTGGCCGCCGGAAAGCTGGTGCACCGGACTGCGAAACCATGTTTCTATCCCAAAAAAGCTGGCCATCTCAGCGACCCGTCGCCGGATAACAGGGGTGGGCAGCGCCATGTTTTCAAGACCAAAGGCGAGCTCATGCCAAACAAAATCGGTAACAATTTGGTTGTCGGGGTTTTGCTGTACAAACCCTATCTCCATCGCCGTGGCCTGCGCGTCCAGAGTGCGCATGGGCAAGTCTCGGTAACGCACAACTCCCTCCAGAGCGCCCGCCGGGGCAAGCTCCCGCTTTGCGTTGCGCAGCAAGGTTGTCTTGCCGCAGCCAGACTCCCCGCAGACCACGAGGTATTCGCCTTCCCGCATAGTAAAAGAAATTTGGTCAAGCGAGCGGGTGACCGCGCCGGGGTAGGCAAAGCTCACACAGTCAAACTCCAAAAGAGCCAAGCGGCTTGCCTCCCTTCGAGAATATCCGTCTATGACGCAGGTGCTCCGCCACCTCAAACAGTGTGGGCAGCAACCCCAGCAGCGCAAATGTCGCGTACATCACCATGCCGCTAACCCCGGTGATTACCAGGCTCGTTCTGGGGAAGAACTGCATGGTACCGTGGCCGAAGGACCTGGCCAGCACGCAGACGCCGCAGAGCAGCAAGAGCAGGCAGAGGGTGACGCTGTCCCGCGAGTCGAAGCGGAATAAGTGAAAGGTTGTCCTGCGCCGGATACCGTAACCGCGGGCCTTCATGGAATCGGCCATCTCCACGGCGTTTTCCATGCTCCAGCTAAGCAGGGTTGAGATATGCCGGATAGCGGCGTTCATTCTGGGCAGCACCCGCTTAGGCGTTTTGTTAAGCATCTGCTGAGAGATGCGTATTTGCTTAATCTGCATCTGAAGTGTTGGAATCATGCGCATTGTCATTGTGATAAGCAGAGAGGCCGACGGGGCGATCTTGCCAAACAGGTAGAGGAACTTATCGCTGGTCATCACCACCTGGTAGCCAGCGAACCACAAGATAATCGACGCCAGCTGCACCCCCGACACAAGCCCGAACATCAGTGACTCCAAAGTGACCCAATTATTGTTGAAGGTCTCAAACAATATGGTCGCGCCCCTGCGGTTGAACAGCGGATTGGCAATCGTCACGATAATCATGAGCGGTAGCACGAACCGCAACGTTCTACCCAGTGTGCGCGGACCTTTCAGGCTGATAAGATACAGGCTCGCGCAGACAAATGAGACCGAAACTATCACAGGATGATGGCCGACTAAGGTGAGGCCAATGACCCCGACAAAGAAAAGGAAAATGCAAGTTGGGTGCACGGTGTCCGCGTGGATTTTCTTCACCTGTTTACCCTCTTTCTCTTAGAACCTATATTCATAAACGAAGTGTACCGATGGGGCGGCGAGTTTTTCGCCAGGCAAGGAAGTTTTTTGCAGGAATACTGTATGTATTCCAAGGGAAACTGACGCAGCATGGCGGAAAAATCGTTGCCGCAGCGGTGCGCTGAGTTATGAATATAGGTTCTTAGTTACCAAGACCCCATGTCCGCCCCGAGGTCACGACCAAGGTCGGTAGTGTAGTTCCACTCGATACGGTCGCCCGGCTGCAAAAAATACCGCGCAGCACCGAAGTTGGGGTACCAACCGTTCACGCTGTACATCCACCCGCTTAGCGGGCCGCCGTGAAACTCGAACAGGCCATTAATGCCCTCGATATAGATGCCAAAGGTTGTTCCTCGAGATGATACGCTTATTCCGTGAGTGCGCCCGGCCTGGCGCAAGACGTCGTAAACGGTATCTCCATCCTGAAACTCGAAGGTCGTTGTCGGCAAAATCACCCCGTTGGGCGGGATAATGCCGACCCAACTTTGACCGAAGTACTCGCTGGCCACAAAGTTATCTGCGCGGATGTGCAGTGTAACGGTATTTCTTTGGAGCGTCGCGGGTTCGGATTCTTCACCGTTCCCAGATCCGGATTCTTCACCCGGTCCTGCGGGGTCGCCCGGCCCCGCGAACTGACTTCCCCCGCCTGCCGCAGCCCCTTGGTTATCTGAAGAGCCTTGCGCCCTGGCATTCGTGTCTCCCACTGCCGCAGCGGAACCGGCTTCTTGATGAGTGGTTGCTTCGGAGCCATTCTGCGCGGACATGCCGCCCTCCGCTTCCGGCCCCTGCGCGTCGGCTCTCATCCTTGCTTGTAGCAGACCAAGCAGTGAGTCTGGGCCTTCTTCATACCCACTTTCTTCCGGATGCTCACCAATCGTTATGTAGTCGATGTCGAGCGTTAATCCGTCCGTGGAAAAAACAACCGGACCGGAGCAAGCGCTGAATGAAAGCGCAAGCAGTATACACAATAGAATCGCAGTGTACTTTTTCATGGCGACCTCCCATATGAACATTAAAAATCTTGCGTCCTAGATATTTTTACACCCTGTGTTCGCTCCCTCGGCCTACCCGCATGGGTGGGGAAAATTGCGCCACCGTTGTGAGTGCTTCTTCCCGCGTGCCTGATACGTACATACAAAACTCCCACGAACAGCACAATAGCAGCGGGCGGGAGCAAAATCCAGCTACCGGAGACAATCCCCCAAATAACGGCTACCACGCCAATAAAAAGGAGCACAAAGCCAAACAGCATATACTTCTCTTCTCTTCCCATGGGTGTCCTCCGGTTTTAGCGCTGTTTACGGTGTCTGTGCCGCGGGTGTCGGCTGTGCATCTACAGGTGTCAGCGGGCCATCGGAAACGATAATATACCCGCCTGTAGACGTTATAAAGTGGATATAGTTGCTCGTGTCTCTTCGTGCACTGTTAACGCTTAGGATGCTTACAGTATTCGTCTGTGGGTTGTAGCTGTAAAAATGCAGGTTGTTGCCACTTAGCGCCCCAACCCTCGCAGATATCTCCACCGGACCGGGGAACCGGTCTTGCTCGGCTAAAATAACAACCACCGCATTAGAGAAGAACCTGTCGAATATCCCCTGAACCCTTGATGTGTTCGCGGTTTGGCTGTAGACGCCCAGCCTGATAAACGCCGCCGGATTATTCGCAATATTTGGAGCTAGTGTTATTCTCCCGACGAGTGTGTCGCCCAGCATCGCGTCAAAGCGCACGGGAAAATTGCCAAGCCTTGCGGCCGCCATGAGGGTCTCATGAGAAACAGATTCATAGCCGACAAGCACAGCAGGAGTGCCGCTACCACCCAGCCGCACGGCGTTGAGCAGTACTTCACGGGGCACCTGCCCGCTCAACGTGACCATATTCGCAGGTGGTGGGGTTGTCAGCGGGTTTGGCGGGGCGGGCAGTGCATGAGGCTGCGTATTTGTAACATCCCTGATAACCTCCACCCGCCCAGTTGTGCCGCCGCTTCTTGGCACATATACCAGGGCAGAGGCCACTCTACTATTTTCTGTCCTGATACTAATCGTGCTTTCTCCCGGTTCATTTGCAATAACGCGGCCTTCATCGTCCACATCAGCCACCCTGGTGTTTGATGAGCGCCATGTGACATCAGTCTGGACATTAGCATTAGCGGGAGAGATACGGTAGCCCAGCGATATCTCATCTCCTCTGGCAACAACAAGCCGAAGATTCCCGGTAGAAATACTGCGATTGTTGTAACGAATTTCGATACTAGCCGGGCGAACATTATCGCTTGCATACACACCCAAAGGAAGCGCGACAAACGACAAGGCTAGTATCATCAACAAGGATATGTACTTTATACTTTTTTTCACGCTAAATCCTCCTTGCTAGCGTTCAAGTTATTTCCTTACTGTTAAAAAATAATACGGGCAACGACCAAACTTCGGCCGTTGCCCGTATGTGCAACAGTTAATAATTTTAACAAATCAAGCAGGTCTTCTGACTCACGCATCATCACTTAGCTTTGCCTTCCCAGATTAAAAAAATCCAGTGGCGTAATAAAGCTAGCTCCACGTTTACAGCGGCGGTACCGTATGGGAATCTCACCCATTTCCCTATTCTCCCCTCTCTCGAAGGGCACTTGATTCGATTTATATATTAAATTTTTTTGCCACACTCCTAGTGTGTAGTGTAGCACCTTTAGCTGCCCATGTCAATATCTATACGGCCTTGACACGGCCTATACATCTTGGCCAGTTCATAGTCTGCATAAGCGTTACCCTGCGCCGCGGATTTACTGTACAGCTCGAGCGCAGCTTGATAGTCCTGCTCTACGCCAAGCCCCCGGTAATATAAGGAGCCGAGAGAATACTGCACATGTGCGCAGAACTTCCTCGCGCATTTCGTACCAAGCGTCATAACACGCCGCCAGGCGCGCGTCTTTCGCAAGCTCATCTACAATTCTGTCCACGATGGCTTTGACGTCAGGCTTTAGGAAGCCATACACTTTTTTACCACCTATATTCGCAAGCCGCCCAGATAGCTGCACAACAAGCACATCCAGCTCGGGATTCCCGCAAACGCCATGTACTCGCTGCGGCTGGCGCAATTGTCCCGGCGATACATTTCTTCCGCCAGCTTGATTGTGTCGGGCCGGAGCCAGTGGGCGTATTTACGTTTGTTTTCTTCGGGCATATTTCACCTCGCGAAGTTGAAGTTGCAGATGTTTTCGTGTATAATAGGGATGGCAGAATTCATTGAAGAGTTAGGAGGCGGTTTGAATGTCACAGGCATATGAAGGTTATCTGGAAAATGGACGATTTTACCCGATAGGGCAACCACCCGGTATTCAAGGTCGGCGACGGGTAATCTTAACCGTCATCGAAGATAAAGTGAGCGAATCGAAAGAAACGCAACAAGCCAAAGCATGGCGGGAGTTTTTTGAAACTGTCAATGGGAGCGATGAAAAAGTGCCCGAGCTGTTCGAACGGGTCAACTTCGCTCGAGAGACTGACATATGAGCGGTTACGCCGTAGATACGAACATCATCTCGTTCATGCTGCGCGGCGATCGGGAACTTCAAGCAAAAGTGTACCGGGAAGCCAACGAGGGCGCGGGTGTTGTTATTGCGCCCATCGCCTATTACGAGATTAAGCGTGGGCTGATTAACCACCAAGCGCCAACGAAGCTCGCAGCTTTTGAGCGCCTTTGCGGTCTGCTGGGCGTGGATGTGATGGACGCCGAGTCGCTTGACAAAGCAGCCGAGATTTATTCTGCGCTCAAAAAGTCCGGTCGCATCATTGAGGATTCCGACATTCTCATCGCCGCGTCCTGTATCGCGCATGACTACACGCTGATAACCGACAACACCCGGCACTTTGAGTAGACAGCCCCCTGTGTCACGGACACAATGTAAAGCCCCTCTATCGTAGAATATCTTTAAATTACGCAATCTGGCATCGTTTTTCGTACGGTGTCAGTTTTGTTTTTAGCTGAAGGCGCTGGT